>MDSY01061460.1_pt1 | contig 11880 bp, 10 predicted proteins | sample 811131 | NCBI WGS metagenome assembly MDSY01 (sample SAMN05326643, study PRJNA326480) | marine metagenome | isolation source: seawater | place: Atlantic Ocean: South West | collected 2010
TGATATAGAAACTTTTTATAGTCAATGATTCTGCAAACTGGTGGAACCGCTTTAGGAGATATTTCAACTAAATCTAATTCTTGTTTTTGAGCCATTTCAATAGCATCAACAGTTGAAAAAACACCTTGTTCTACGTTGTCACCAACTAAACGAACATCAGCTATCTTGATTTTCTCGTTGATTCTGTGAAGCTCTTCTTTTTTGAAGGGTCTCCTGTTTCTATTTCCTTTTCTTCTAGGATTCATTAATTAAAATAAGTTACTTTTCAAATCGTTGGCCACAGCTTCGTTTATGTACGTCACAAACTCATCATTGGTCATCCTGTCTAATTCGCCTTCTCCGTGTTTACGCGCTGAAACTGTACCTGTACTAGTCTCTTGCTCACCTAAAACAATCATATAAGGAACCTTACTAACTTCAGTATCCCTAATTTTCTTGCTTACACGCTCGCTGCGGTCGTCGACAAAGCCGCGAATATCGGAATTATTTAGGAAAGATAAAAGCTCTTTCGCAGCTTCATTGAATTTATCACTAACAGGAAGTATTGCAATTTGCTCTGGAGCCAACCATAATGGGAACTTTCCTGCTACGTGCTCAATGAAAATTGCGCAAAATCTTTCTAAGGAACCAAATGGTGCTCTATGAATCATAACTGGGCGGTGTTTTTGATCATCAGCTCCAGTATATTCTAATTCAAAACGTTCGGGCAAATTATAATCAACTTGAATAGTTCCTAATTGCCATTTACGTCCAATAGCATCTTTAACCATAAAGTCAAGTTTTGGACCGTAAAAAGCAGCTTCTCCATACTCTACTACAGTCTTCAAACCTTTCTTGGCCGCCGACTTAATAATTGCTTGTTCTGCCAATTCCCAATTTTCATCAGAACCTATATACTTTTCTCTTTTTTCAGGGTCTCTTAATGATACTTGTGCAACATAGTCGTTAAATCCAAATACGCTAAAAACATATTGAACAAGTTCGATGACTTTTTCAAACTCATCATTTAATTGATCGGCTCTACAAAATATATGGGCATCATCTTGAGTAAACCCTCTAACTCTTGTAAGACCATGAAGCTCTCCTGATTGCTCGTAACGATATACAGTTCCAAATTCAGCTAATCTTACAGGAAGATCCTTGTAGGATTTTGGTGTTGCTTTAAATATTTCACAGTGGTGAGGACAGTTCATTGGCCTCAATAAAAACTCCTCTCCTTCATTAGGTGTTTTTATCGACTGGAATGAATCTTCACCATATTTCTCATAGTGTCCTGAACAGACGTATAATTCTTTATTACCAATATGTGGTGTTAAAACAGGCAAGTAGCCTGCTTTTTGTTGAGCATTTTTAAGGAAGCCTTCTAGTCTTTCTCTTAGTTGAGCTCCTTTTGGCAGCCAGAGCGGTAGACCTTGTCCAACCCTTTGAGAAAATGTAAATAGCCCTAATTCTTTTCCAAGTTTTCGGTGATCACGTTTTTTTGCTTCCTCTAGCATATGAAGATGCTCCTTGAGCTCTTTAGCTTTAGGAAAGGTTATTCCATAAAGGCGCGTTAACTGCTGTCGGTTTTCATCACCTCTCCAGTAAGCACCTGCAGTACTCATTATTTTTGCTGCTTTTATAATCCCTGTATTAGGAATATGTGGACCTCTACATAAATCGGTGAATTCTCCTTGTGTGTAGAAAGTGATGTTGCCATCTTCTAGTCCCTCAAGCAATTCAAGTTTGTATTCATCTCCTTTTTCTTCAAAGTAAGAGATTGCATCAGCTTTAGAAATATCTTTTCTTGTAAATTCATTCTTTTGGCGCGCCAATTCAATCATCTTATCTTCAATTTTCTTGAATTCAGATTCTGAAATTGTTTTACCACCTAAATCAAGGTCATAATAAAACCCACTTTCTATCGCAGGTCCGATAGCAAATTTTGTGTCAGGGTAAAAATATTGAATAGCCTCTGCCATAAGATGAGCAGAGGAATGCCACATTGTTTCTTTACCTTTTTCATCGTTCCAGGTTAACAACTTTACATTTGAATCTTCAAATATTTGTCGGTTGGAATCCCAAACTTCCCCATTGACTTCAGCAGATATAATATTTCTAGCTAAACCTTCACTAATACTAAGAGCTATTTCATGAGCAGAAACTCCTGATTCGTATTGTCTAACGCTTCCGTCTGGTAAAGTGATTTTAATCATGTACATAAATTTATTGGTACAAAATTACTACAAAAAAATCACTAGTTTATTGAGTTATTGAACTAATTAGAATAAAAATTTAGCTTAAAAAGTAGTAATACTAGCTAAAAATAATTTTTTAGCAGAAAAAAATTAAAACTAACTAAAGATATTATTTGTTCCAATTAGAAATATCAGGCTTTATAATTTTATTGAGTTCATCAACCATATTTTTAAAATATAATTTAAGAACTCTATGAGTTGATTCGTTTAGTTTTTCTCTCTGGGTGTATTTTAGGTTAGAATTGTAAATTTTATTTACAATCCAATTTCTAATGTTTTTATTTGGTATTAATAATCGGAAAGCCTTGACTTTTAAATTACTAGGTTTTTTTATAAGTTGATGAATAATTTTATTCTTCACTAATTTATTTTCATTTATCCTGTCTAATTTATATGCTGGAAAATGGGCTACCCCTAAGAATGATTCAATTTTATTTAAGAAATTAAGTGTATCCTTTTTTAAATCATTTTGTAATCCAATAAATATGTTTTTTTCTGGAATATTTGCTTGTAAAAGCTTGATGCGAGGAAGGAAATCAGCTGTTTCTTTGTAATAAAGTGTTCTTATAGGATCCACATTTTTAGGAAGTTCTTTTCCTTTTTTTCTTTCTGATTCAAGTGCTAATGCATCTTCAAAATTAGAAATATCCTCATTTGCATCAACAATGTTTTGACTGTGTAAGGCATAAGCCACTTCAACAGGGTCACGGAGTAACACTATTATTTTTGGTGAAAGACCTAAGTCTTTTAGTTCTTGATAAATGGAATCAGAATATAGGTACCAAACAGAACCATCACCATTTAACCCATTTTCTTTAAAATAAGATTGATATTTCGTTAATGATGGACGTACTATTTTATAGCCTAAATCTTTGCCGAAATAATGAATTTCTTTGGGAGAAATATTCAAATCAGGATGTTGAGACAAGTAATAATGTAAAGCAGTAGTTCCACATTTTGGAGCACCAATAATTAAAAAATGTGGAAGAAGATTTTTGTTCATTATATAATAGTGGGATTGATACCTGTTTTTCTCTTTACAAAAATAAGCATCATTATGTTCCATATCACCATACTTGAAGAAGTTGCAATAGCTGCACCTTCAACTTTTAGGATTGGAACTAAAAAATAGTTCAATAAAATGTTTGTTAAAATACCAACTAGAATACTAATTAAAACGAGAGATTCTTTTTTTGCCATCGTAAGTATATATCCCGTTGAACCTAGCGCGACATTAAATAGTTGACCAACTGCTAGTATTATCATAGTTGTATATCCAATTTTATAATCTTCAGTAGATTTACCAAACCAACTTAATAAGTGCTCACCAAATACAATTAGAAATAAAACAACTGATAGACTAAGTAAAAAGGATAATCGAACATTAGGTTTTATTTTTTCACGAAGCAATTTAACATCAGGGTTGTTTTTAAAATGATTTGCATAATGAGGTATCAATACTTGGTTTAAAATTACTAATCCAAAACCACTAAATAGAGCGAATTTGAATGCTATTCCATAAATGGCATTGGCTTCAGCCCCCAGTATTTTTGATACCATAACAACGTCAATTCGTTCATTTACATTAGAGAGTAAACCAATTGGTAAGAGGATTAAAGCTTGTTTTAACCAATTGTTTTTGTGAATAATTTGCTTTGCATTAATCTTTTGAAAAGATTTGAGAGCGGTAAATATTAGTGAGCCAACAATCGTGATTAATAAAACGCAAAGAATATTTGTCACTGAAACAGTTAAATCAAATAGGGGAATGCAAATAAGACTTGCTAATAATATTAAAGGTCTTATTAGAACATCAGGTAAAATCGAACTGTAAATTTTATTTTGACCCTGTAATACCGCTCTGAAAAAAATATTCAAGGAGTATATTGGTATAATTAAAATGGCTATTAACAGCCCATTAAAATTACTTAAACCTCTAAGCCATTCAAGCTCGGTAACCCCATAATACCAAAACGAGCAGAAAATTATTGAGCTTAAAAAAACAGCAATAATTGCCTGTCTGGAAAGGTTTTTTAAACCTTTCATCTCTAAGTTTAAAACTTCACGTTGTGCAAGGCTTTGATAACCTAATGGCATTATTACCATTGCAAAAGTTACTATTGATATGTAGTATTGAAGATGTCCAACCTCATTTTGAGGGAGGAACTTTGTTACAGCCCAGTTGAAGGTGAAGCTAAACAGCATTCCTAGAATGAAAATTCCTGCTGTGCCAATTAAGGATTTTAAAAGTGATGATATTTTAAGCTTCTCTTCCAATTACTTCTGTATAAATGTTATCGAATTCCTTACCTATTTTTTCAAAGCTGAAGTTATTCACGGCATATTCCCTAATTAATTCATGGTTCCAAGTCTTTTGGATCACTTTTTCTAATGCCTTTGAAAGTTCAATTTTATTGTTTGGTTCAATTAAAATTCCTCTTTCATTATTTATTATTTCTCTTATTCCTCCAACATCTGTGGATATAAATGGTACACCAGCTGCAAAAGACTCAACAATTACACATGGAAGATTTTCATAGTTACTAAATAGAACAGAAGCATAACTTTTAGACAAAAGAATATTAAGCTCCTCAGCAGGAACTCTTCCATGGAACTCAATTTTTGAGTCTAAATTTAATGAAGAAACAAAATCTCTTATTTCTTGTTCGTTTTCTCCACCTCCTGCTATACTCAACTTTAAGGAAGGGTTAGATTTTGAGAATAATAAAAATCCCTCGATAAGGCCTGAAATGTTTTTTTGACTGTCTTCTAAATCAGCTACAACTAAAAACCTATCCTTTAGATTATCAGTTATTTTAAATTTTCCTGTGTCTACTACATTTCGAACAATTTGAAAATTAACCCCAAGATTGTGCTTAAGCAAAGCTGTTTTTAAGTCTGCGCTAACAGGAAGTATCTTGCTAGCTCTATTTGCAATTTTGGGGATTAAGCGTTTTAAGATAATGCTTTTTTGAAATCGACCATCAGACGATAAGTATCCTGTCCAATGTTCAGTAATTACATATGGTAAGTTATATTTGCTTTTCCAAAGGCTAGCAATTAGACCAACAGGATTCATTATATTACAATGGACTAAATTAGGAAAGCGATTTTTATGTTTTAAAAATTTAAGACCTTGATGGTGGTATTTTTTGTACTGTTTAAGTTTTATTAAATTAGATAAAAATGGGATATTACTTTTAACTTTAGGGTACCTAATTATAAGTTCATTGACAGTTTCACCTTCAAGGTAATTTATTAATGGTTTTTTTAAACCTGTTTGACTTTGGACATATAAGACTGTTATATTATTGTATAGAGCCGCTGCTTCGGCGTGTCTCTTTACGAAGATTCCTAAAGTTGGATCTTTTTTATTTGGGTACCAGCTTGATATGAATAAAATGTTTGCTATGACGTTTGGCTTAATGTTTGAAAAGTAAAGTTAACATTTCATGTTTCTTTAACGGAGAACAAAACCTAAAATTTTGCGTACTATGATTCGAGTAAGTGTAATTAAAAATTGTGTATTGTTGACTATGAGCATTTTAAGTCGAAAAAACAACCTCTTATTGTTGCTTTTTACTGCACTATTTATTAGTGCTTCAACAGTTTCTGCCCAATCGGGTGATGATGCTAAAAAGCGAACAAAGGATCTTAAAAGGAAATATGAATTAGAAAGAAAGGAAAAAGAGAAAGAGATTAAAGAGCAAGAAAAAGAATATCAATCTTTTCTTAAACAAAAAAGAGCTGCTGAAATAGCTAGACGAAAACAATTAAAGCGCGAAACTAAGCTAACCGAGGAGTACAAAAAAAAGCAGGAGATAAAACGTAAGGAAGATTTAAAAAGAAAGTTGCGACAAGAGGCGATTGCTAAACGAGATCAGCTTCAAAAGGATGCTGAAGAAAAAAAGCAAAACGAAATGCTTGCTAAGCAAAGGGCGTTAGAGGAGAAGAGAAAAGCCAATGAATTGGCTAAGAAAAAAGCCAATGATGAAAATTTAAAAGCGCTCGAGGAAGCTCACAAAGCAAAGATGAAGGAACAAGATGATAAGGCTAAAGAGAGTGAGAAAAAGTATGAGGAGGAATTCAAATCTATTGAGTCTAGTATGACTGACATGGAAAAGGAAGCTTTAGAAAGAGACAAGAAACTAAAATCTTATTACGAAGCAAAAGCTAAAATTCAAGAAGAGTTAAACCAAAAACAGCTAGATAATACTAAAAAAGAAACTGAGGCTGAATTTATGGCTCGAAAGAAAAAAGAGCTTGCTAAATTGAATGAGAAAATTGAAGCTGAAACCCACAATAAAAGTCTTCAAAATAAAAATGATGAACTTTCTGCAAAGTTAGACGAAGTGTTGAAAAAGCAAGACGCTGCTAGTAAGGCATTAGACGATTATCAAAAAGCAGCAAAAGCAAGAAGAAAGGTTGAGGAAGAAAAGTTTAAGGCTGAATTAAAATCACTTATCGAAAAACAAAAGGAGCTTAAGAAAATAGAAGAATTCAAAGCTAAACAAAGAGCTGAAGACGAAAGAAGGAGAAAAGAGTTTGAAGCGAGTAAAAAGGCTGAAGAAGATGCCAAAAAAAGAGAAATTGAGAAAAAAGAGGCTGAGCGAAAGAGAATTACTGAAGAAAGAAGGCTAGCGGAGGAGAAGAGGTTGAGAGAGGAAGCTGAAATGGTTGCTAATTTTGAAGCTGAGTTAAAAAAAGCAGAGGAAGAAGCTGAGAAGGCTGAAAAACTTTTAGAAGAACTTAAAAGGAGAGAAGAACAAGATGCCAAAGATAGAGAGGAACGAAGAAAGAAAGAGTTAGATAAATTAAGGAAAGAGTTATTAGGAGGTTAAATGAAAACCGAAGTGAGGCTTCGGTTTTATTTTTTTAATGCTCTAATTATTTTACTTTCAATTTGTTCTGGAGTTGTTGTAGGTGAAAATCTTTCCAAGACAACACCTTCTTTAGAAATTAAAAATTTAGTAAAATTCCATTTAATTCTACTTCCAAGAATACCACCTTTTTTACTCTTTAAATAATTATATATTGGGTGAGCATCTTTACCATTTACATCAATTTTTTCGGTTAATTGAAATGTAACACCATGATTAGCTTCACAAACTTTTTCAATGGTTTCATTTGTTTCTGGTTCTTGATTAAGAAATTGAGAACAAGGAAATCCGATAACACTTAAACCTTCACCATTGTATTTTTTGTGTAAGGTTTCAAGACCTTTAAATTGCGGTGTTAACCCGCATTTTGTAGCCGTATTTACAACTAAGATTACGTCACCTTTTAAGTTACTTAATTCCAATTTCTGACCGCTTGGCTTGTTTATTTCAAAGTCGTAAAATGACATAATATTAAAGTTTTAAGAATAAATCAAATTTCGCTTATTATTAAGCGTATGTCAAGTAGGTTATATTTAATTGGTTTATTTTTATATAAATATGCTTTACTATCGTTATGAGTGGTTTTTTAACTAATACCAAATTGGCACCAAATCCATGTTTTATAGTCGACGAAGATTTGTTGGAGGACAATATGACTGTTCTTAAAAAACTTGTAAAAAAGGATGTGAAAGTCCTTTGCGCCTTAAAAGGCTTTGCAATGTGGGAGGTATTTCCTCAAATTATGAGGAGTATTTCTGGTGGGACAGCAAGTTCTTTGAATGAAGCATTACTTGTTAATGAAACAATGAAAGTAAAAGCTCACAGTTGCTTTGTTGTATATACTGAGGATGAGTTTGAAGAGGTTCAGGACTTAAGTTCACATGTTACATTTAATTCTTTGTCTCAGTTTAGTAAGTTTAAAAATCAAATTAGGAAAGGAATTAATTACGGTTTGCGTGTAAATCCAGAGTATTCTAATGTTCAATTTGAAAAATATAATCCTTGTATGCCAGGAAGTCGCTTTGGAATTAGAAAGGAACAATTCCCTAAGGTTTTACCTTCGGAAATAACAGGTTTACACTTTCATGCTTTGTGTGAGTCAAGTGCTGAGGACTTTCGTCAAGTATTGTCAGAAATTGAAACTAGTTTTGGTGATTTATTACACCAAGTTAGCTGGGTTAATTTTGGAGGTGGGCACCATATTACTAAAAAGAATTATGATGTCGATTTGTTATCTAAACTTTTAACGGGTATTAAAAAAAAATATAAGGTTGATGTGATTATTGAACCTGGAGAAGCTATTGGATTAAATGCTGGGTTTTTACTTTCTAAAGTTGAAGATTTAGTTGAAAATAAGGGTGAAAAGATAGCTGTTTTAAATGTTAGTTTTGCGGCACATATGCCAGACTGTCTGGAAATGCCTTACAAGCCTGATGTTATCGGAGAGAGATCAAATGGTATTGCATTTACCTTAGGTGGAAACACGTGTATGAGTGGTGATTTTGTAAAAGGATTTAGGTTTCAAAAGGAACTCAATATAGGTGATGATCTTATTTTTACTGATATGGCGCATTACACATTTGTAAAGACTAATTTCTTTAATGGAGTTAAACATCCATCATTAGGTTTGTGGACAAAGGAAGGGGTGTTCAAATTATTACGTAATTTTGGATATGAGGAATTTAAAGCTCGACTTTCTTAAGTGAATGAGTATAATTAACTTATTTTAAGCGTGTTGTGGATCTAGTAGTTTGGGTTTTTTGGTAAAGACTTAAAATATCTTAAATACTTTTTTATCTATTTTAATATTTAGATATTAGTTGAAAGTTATTTAGTAATGAAAGAATCGTTTTTAGAGTACACAAAATACATATTAGATAGGGTGAGTTTTGATCTTAACTTATTAAAAAAAGAATACCTTAAAGCATTAAGTCTTTTGAAAAAAGATGAGGTTTTACAACTTGATCACTGGATTAAAAGAAAAGGTTTGCAATTACAGCCAATTTTACTTAAAAAATCTAATTAGTTATCTAGAGGAATAGATTGAGGGGAGAAGGATTATTTAAAGAAATCCTTTTCAAGATTTTTTGTTATCGTACTCCAATTATAAGATTGTGTTACAAATCGTTTTCCGTTTTGAACTATTTTTTTATTTAGTGATACATCTTTTAAGAGTTTGAAGACTGCCTCAGCATAATCTTCTGGTGATTTTCCAATTAATATTTCTTCGCCATTTTTTGCTCCCAAAGCATTGTTGGCTAATTGAGAGGTTATACAAGGAACCTCCATTGACATAGCTTCAAGGAGTTTGTTTTGAAGTCCTGTTCCAATTTGAAGAGGAGCAATAAACACTTTAGCTTCATTGTAGGCATCTCTAATATCATCTATCCACCCACTAACTTTAATGTTTTTATTAGCCAAAGCCTTAACTGAATTAGTTGGCGTTGCTCCAGCAATGAGAAGTTTGATGTTTGGGTTTTTATTTAATAAAATTGGCATTATTTCTTTAGCGATGTAAAGAACGGCACTAATATTTGGAGGGTAACTCATATTACCTGTAAATACTAAGTCATATTTCTTCTGAGTTAAGTCATTTGGTTGGAAAAAATCATGGTCAACACCGTTTGGTAGCACCTTAATCCCTTTGGCATTTTCAAAAGCAAAAGACTGTTTATCTTGTTCAGAGATTATGTATGTGTTTTCAAACCAATTATATACTCTCTCTTCGTATTTCTTTAGTCTATTAAATTCAAATTTAAAGATCTGTTTCTTAATTCCGGAAGACTTATTCATTCTTCGTTCAATTCCCTTGGAGAAAGTGTCCATATAATCTAATGACTTAGGAATTGATTTTATTTTTGAAACATATTCAGCCATTCTTATTAGTTGAACAAAGATATGATCGGGTTTTTCCTTTTTAATGATTTTGTTAAAAAAGAAGTGAGCACCAGTATTAAAAAAGAAACCAACTTGAAAAGGAAAGTTCATTAAACCTGCTGTTAACATGTTTAAAGTCAAGCTTAATTTTGATGTTTTATAAACATGAATGCTGGATGTATATTTACCTAAAGCTTTTTTAGCTTTTTCTGATAATTCTTCTTGAGAAATACAGCATAAAACAATATTGCAAGATTTACTTAAATATTTAATTTGGTAAAAAGCTCTTAATTTATCTCCTTTTTCTAATGGATAAGGGATACGAGAAGTGAAAAATAGTATTTTCTTTTTGTTCGTCACGATAATTTAAGCTCTTCAAAAAATGTAATCATTTTCTTACTGATTTTATCATTGCTATATTCTGTTGCAATTAAATTTCTTGCGTTTTCACCAATTTTTTCGCAAAATTCAGGTGATTCTAAACATTTACAAATTGCTTTGGCAAAATCTTTAGGAGTATCTGCAATTAATATATTTATTCCTGAAGCGCATTTTATACCTTCAGCTCCAATCGAAGTTGAAATAATTACCTTACCAAGAGCCATTCCTTCAATAATTTTAATTCTCATCCCAGACCCAGAGAGAACTGGAACAATCATTATTTTTTTTGAAAGATAAAAAGCTTTGGCACTTTTTACCTTACCAACTGTTGTAACATTCTTGAGGCCCAGGTTATAAAAAGTATCAGGCATTTCTCTTCCGGCTAAATAAAGTTTAGAGTTAGGGTGCGAAATTTGAATTTCACCCCAAACTTTTTCTAAAAACCAATTAATACCCTCAACATTTGGTAGCCAATCCATTGAGGCAATATGGAAAATAGAATTTTCTTCAACTTTAAGCTGAGAGGGTGAGAGGGATTTAATCATATATCCCGTTGGAATTGCTTTTGTGTTTTTTGTAAATCCTAATTCCTTAAAGCTGTTTTCATCTACTGAGGTCATTGCTGCAATTCCATCAATTTGATCAAAGACTTTAATCTCGTATTTCATTAATCTTTTAGCTAAAAGATTAATGTATCTCTTTTTAATTGGGTTTTTAGTATTTAAACTAATTCTTTCCCAAATTTTATGTTCAACATTATGAGCTCGTAAAACAATTTTCGCCTTGCTTAGTGCTTTTATTGTTGGAATGTAAGGAGTAACAAATAAACTTTCAATAATAACGATATCAAAGCTGTTTTCTTCTAAAATTAGTTGAAGCTTTTTGGTGAAGTCAATACTAATAAACCTTTCTATATGGTAAGATTTTTTAGTGAAAAGATTAAAAAAAGCGTCTCTTAATTTGATACTCGTATCAATGAAAACACTTTGGAAATTAGTTTGTTCTAGGTACTCTTTTGGTAAGTCCTCCCTAGAAACAGGATGTTTAGGTGTTGTAATAGCAAGTACGGATATATTATAACCGTTATTTAATAAACCTTGTGTAGTGTTGTTCATTGCAATAGCCCCGCCATCAACAGCTGGAAAAGGTGGCTTGTTACAAATTTGTAAAATATTCATTATTAAAAGTTCAAAGTTCCTTTCGGAAAAGGATAGTAAATATAAGGTTTTCAGAAGTAGAATTGAAGCTGAGTTTAGTCCTGATTTTTTTTAAAAAGAGTCTTTAAAAAGGTTAAAAAAGTTTTGAGATATTTTTTGTAAGCCTCTTTATTAAATAATGCAGAATCAGTTGTGGCTTTGTAGGTTAGAAAGATACCAACAGGTGCTAAAATCATTGGTGCTAGCCACATCCCAAGAACGGGATCAAAATCGCCTTTTTTACAAAGCTTTTCCATAGATGTAGAAATAACATAATAAATAAGGAATAATAAAACTCCAATAACAACA
>MDSY01058176.1_pt1 | contig 11879 bp, 11 predicted proteins | sample 811131 | NCBI WGS metagenome assembly MDSY01 (sample SAMN05326643, study PRJNA326480) | marine metagenome | isolation source: seawater | place: Atlantic Ocean: South West | collected 2010
CAAGATACCTGCTCAAACGCAAACGGGTAAAATATTTAGAATTAAAGGAAAAGGGGCATCTTCTGTTAGAGATACTAGAAGGGGTGACCTTTTATGTAGAGTAATTGTTGAAACCCCATCTAATTTAGATAAATCTCAACTAAAAGCTTTAAAAGGATTTACTGAATCTTTAAAATCATCAAAAAATTATCCAATTCAGGAATTATTTATTAAATCTTCAGGTGATATTCATAAGAATGATTAACTTGATATGACCAATATCTTGATAAATGGTGTTTCAGGAAAAATGGGCACTAACCTATTAAAGCTTTGTGCTAATAATAAAAATGTAGAGATTTGTGATGATCTTAAAGATGATTCATTAGAGGTAATAATTGATTTTTCGCATCCAGACTCTACTTTAAAACTTTTAAAATCTCTACCTACTAAAAAAATATCTTTAATTATAGGAACAACTGGCTTAAAAGAAGAGCATTTTCAATATATTGAAGAAATTTCTAAAGATAGAAGAATTCTTTTAGCTCCAAATCTAAGCAAGGGCATTTCTGTACTTAAAAATACTATTGTCGATTTCATAGATGAAAATGATAAAGAATGGCATTGCGTTATAGAAGAAACTCATCATGATCAAAAAATTGATGCCCCTTCTGGAACTGCTATTGAATTAAAAAAGATTATTGAATCAAATAATACAAAAAATCTTATTACTGATATTGAAGTAATTTCAAAAAGAACTGGTAAAATTTTTGGAATTCATAAAATTATTTTTTATAAAGGTACTAACAAAATAGAATTTAAGCATGAATCTAAATCAAGAAACATATATTCAGATGGAGCCTTACAGGCAGCGCATTGGATTAAGGGCAAGAAAAAAGGTTTATATTCATTTGAAGATTTTATGAAATCTTAAGTAGTTTATAGAGAGGAACTATTTTAATAATTTACGTATTCTGTAACCATTATATCGGCCTTCTAGTTCGGAATCTTTGCTTTCTCCTTAACTGGTATCTGCAAGCAAGGAACTCATTCCTATTTCTTCAGTTTCATTATTTATAAACTTAAAATAATCTAAAGCTCTATAAGATGATCTTTTGTGAAACCATTCAATAAATTTTGTTCTTTCTATACAATCTACCCCATTAATTTTTTCAATACTCAGGATTGGAGAGTTATCAATTTTTCTTTTTAATTCTCTATATTTATTATTATTTAAGTGATTAGGCATTTCATTATTCTTCATATTTTGTCTAAGATCTTCTAAATTATAAATGGTTGCATTTTTATTAGTCTTTCTTAATAGAAAATTAGCGTCAACTTTTGAGATATACTTATTATTTATTTGAGTATTATTTGAATCTATTTTTGCTAAATCAAACAAATCGTACTTACAAATTAAATCGATATATTTTCGAATAGCCTTCAAATGATTTACTCCTTCCCAAATACTAATAATACTATTTAAAGTTGGCTTTTTGCTAGGAAGCGAAGAGTCTGAAAACCTGTTAATCATTTGATCTAAGACATCTTCATATAGATCTATTAGAGTGTTAATATCTTTTTTTATTGAACTTTCTATGTTTTCTTTTACTTGAAATTCAGCCTGCATCTCTTCATATTCTCTTCTAGTTTTTGCTCGAGAAGAGCCATAGGGGTTATACCCATCCATAAACAAAATAACTCTAAACATGCTATCTCCAGCTCCATAAAAAGATTTATGAAGGCTTATTTTTGCTTGCATTTTTGCGTACTTTTGAATTTTACCTAGAATCTTTTTATACAGAACAGGGCCAGCATCATTTTCGAAATGTTCATTATTTAGTTCGTCAAGCATTTTTCGCATTTCTGCCCTTTGTAAAGGTGACGTTTTTCTAACCAATTTATCGAAAGGATCATCATCACTAGAGAAAGCACTAGAGAAAGTCGCTCTGCTCCACGCTAAATCATATGCCAGACACTTATCAAACCAACTCTTTCTTTTATTTAATTCGATATCAAAATCAATACCATAACTAACATCCATTCTAATCAGATTCATCATTTGAGTGATGGTATCTATTAATCCCTTATTCCAAGTTTTAGGGTGCAACCCCTTAAGCTGAAATAAGTTTTTAATAGAACTTTTTTTATAGTCTGGAAAATAAAACCACATCCTATCCACATCAAGTCTATAAGACCATTGTGTGTTGCCAGTGCCAGATACTGCTTTTAAATAGTTAGTTTCTTCATAAGCTAGCCATTTTCTCATTTTAGGAATTAATGATTTAATGACATCCCTTGCATCAAGGATTGGATTCATTTCTTTTTCATATTCTATAACTTCTTTTTGGTCCGTCTCCATATCAAGCGTCATACGCATAATGGTAGTTTCAAATTCTTTTCGTGTTTGGAATTCTGAATTTTTAGGTCTCTTTTCTATCACTTTAGAGGCATCTGTAAATTTTTTTTCAAGCTCCTTTAGCTCTTTTCCATTATCTGAATAAGAATCTGTCGTAAATCTCATTAAAAAACTATTTTTATTTGGAAATCCAAGTTTTTCTTTTATTTTAGAGACAAAATCAGCATCTAAATCTTTTTCTGGAATACTCTTAATTTTCTTCAAAAATTTTTCATTAAGTTTTTTTATTTTTTTCTCTGGTGATTCTTCTATTATTTTATCCACATATCTTTCACGTTTATCTGTGATAAAGATCTTATGTTTGTTTAGAAACGTAGTTTTTACTTTTTCCAGACTCATTTTTTTATATTTTTGTAAAACTCGAATATGCTCTCGTGTTGATGCATCAGGATGCTCTTCAAAATTTTTAAAGTACTGTTGAGAAAAATGCAATTGTTCATCATTAAGCCAATTATCTAAATCCTCTAAATAACTAACCTTGCTTTTCTTTAGTGTATTTTCAATCTCATCTAATATATATTTTAGAGTGTGGTTTCTTGCAAATATATCTTCTTGTCTTTCTTCCTGCTGCCTCTTTTTGAATTTTGAACCCATGCTTAGATGTCGAAGTTCTTCCGGTGTATTATCATTTTTACTTATTATTGTTTCCCAAACACGATGCAAAATAGGCCCGTTTTCGAGAAGTGTAAAATAATCTAGTTTTCTTGTATCTGCATATGTTGGCGTTTTTAAGATATACAAATCATCTTCGGTAAACATCTTAAAAAACGCACTACTATTAGTATCATGACGTACAGATTTTGCATCATTAGAAAATTTTGTAGTTATAGCGCCTAGCTGGCCTTTTACAAAATTTATTGAATCGTTAAGATCAACAGGCTTATTATATTCTTTCATAAATTCAAATATTTTTCTCATGTCTTCCTTGCAACCATCTATAAAATCTTTTTCTATTGAATTCAATTTTTTTACTAAGATATTATTAATCACTTCATCAACTCGTTTGAGATTTGTGATAATACCAAAGGTTTCAGAACTCCCCATTGGAAAACTTACTCTACTAAATCCATCAAAGGAATTTAAAATAAAATCTCCAGTAACAAAGAACCCACTAGTAAAAGAAAACCTATAACCCTCCAAGTCAGATAGTTTAAAGCTTCTACTTGACAGGAATTTATGTAGTTTTTCCCTATTTTTTTTGCTATTTTTATATTTGTATATCCAATCGCCTTTATTATCTAATTGGGTTTTATAAGTTCGATTCAAATTGATTCCTCTTAGATAACCAAAGGATGTAAAGTTTGGTTTCCCGTGAGATCTCGTTACTTTAAACCACTCTGCATCAAGTATTAAATCATTTGACGTTACTGGCCTGCTAATTGATTCAAGTTCTACTGAATATTTGCTACTTAAATCTCTATGCAACCCTCTGATCTTAAAACAATTTTTACCTATAGCTTTTCTTTCAACTGTCAATTTTTTTACTGAGTGTTTACCCATATCCTTCATTTTTGTTTTATGGCTAAATAAATTAATTACGTTACTTTCTAATTTATATAGACTTTTTCCTGAAGACTTATAAAGACCTATATGTTTTTTTGTATTAAAAGATATTTCTGCAAGTGATTCTTGAGAATAGATTGAATTAATCATCTCTTCTTTTGAGCTAGAACCTTTAAGATTAATATTTTCATTTTCTGCAAGTTGAAACAACTGAGCCTTGGTTAGTTTCTTCAATTCTGATTGCGAAAGAATTTTCATTACAGGCCTCAATTTTGATGCATCTACTACTGCATCATGAACAAATAACCTATTATTTTTAATGTAGTGATTAAAAAAAACACCTTTCTTTTCTGAAGGAAATATATTGAACTTGCTATGAAATATTTTTTCAAACGGCAGATACTTGGATTCACCTTTAGATTCTTCATAATCATCATCTTCAAAAAATGACTGAAATGTATCTGTTATAACCGCTTTTAAAATTTTATTTCTAATATTTTTTTTAAGGATATCCTCTTTTTTAAAACCTAAAAAACTTCCAACTTCTTTGTATATATCATTATGAAATTCTTCACTCTTAATATATTCAGCAAATTTTTTTCGGGCGTCTAAATTCTTATTATCAAGCATTATAATTTTCTGACAAAATTCAGAAAATTTGCCATCTGGATCTTCAGACGGCTTATAAATTTCAAGAAAAAAGCGTTCCGTTTTTTTTATGCTGCTATTTAAGTCCTTTATATAGGAGTTAAGGGATGATCTTTCAATTGTTCTACTCATATCATATTTTTACATACAGTTAACTGTATGCAAAGCATTTTATATTTGAAATATAAAAATAGATAAACATTTGCACAGGATATAAATTAGTTGTTTTTTAAAGAAGGCAAATAATTATGAAATTTAAACTTGGCAATACAAATCAATTCGTAGAAGTTGAAATTATATATTCAGTTCGAGAAGCTCAATATATAGATGAATATTTTATTTGTACAGAAGATCTTCTTAACGAATACGATATTACAGTTTCAAAGTTTGTTAAATTTTTAAAGCAAGATCTTGAATATCACGATCCTGATTATAAAGCTGCTTTTGAGCTATGGAGCAGTAATCGTCCGCTGTCCTCTAAAAATTCTCTAAAAAATACACCTAATTTTCAATTAGATAAAGTTTCAAAAATTATCACGGCTGATGAAGAAACAATTATAGATGAAGACTTATTAAATAAAAATCATGAGGGAGATACAAGATGACAAGAGTGATTATCCAACAAATTTTTGCAATCTTATGGCTAGAAAAGCGAGAAAATATAAATCAGCAATTTACGCAGAAAAAGCCGCTAGAGTGCGTTAGAACAATCTACTGTTTAGAAGAAGAAGCATAAACAACTACAAGGAGAAGAATATGAATGAGTGCATAGACATGGAATATATAAAAGAAAAAGATGAGTGGAGAGTTAAAAGGCAGATGCCTAAAAAAGTTAAACGGTATCAATTCTCAGTGCTTTTTATAGATGGAATTTATGAAAAGATTGAAGACGATAATTTAGACAACACAATTTTTCTTGATGAACTAACTAGAAAAGAAATTTATTAATTACGAGAAGAGATTGGACATACAGCCCGATTCAATTTCTTCAACTAAACCAAAGTAGGGCTGAGGAAAATATTATGATTGGCATTCATGAAATTATGAACTATATAAAAATACCATTATTAATCCTGCTTGGATTATTAATTTATATTTTTGTATTAAAAAATGAGCCCTTGATGGATGAGGCTTCAAGAACTATTCAGAACACAACTGAGTATACAACAGAGAAAAAGATGGGTGATCCATCATTATTTCTTTATAGCGTTTCTCAAAAAATAGAGACGGCCATAGAAAATCAAAACACTGCGACGTACGAGCTGCAGAAATCTGGAGATTTATTAAATTCAAAACTTAGATCTTCAATTGCAAGAAATGATTGGATTAAGAAAAAGCTTAGCGCTGCTAAAGTTGAATTCTTAATTTTGGAAAGCAAATTTGCAATTGATCCTAATGCTTATGAGGTCCAAATTGATATAGCTAGCAAGAAAGGTGAAATAACTTCTTTATTGCTAGAAAAAGAGGCCGTAGTGAATGCGATCTCTCGAACGAAGAAGCAGTTAACAATGAATCTTGAGCGAAGCCAGATAGCAGGTTTAAAAGCTATTCAGCTGGAATCAGATTTAAGCCTCGTGCAGAGTACTGATGATTTAGCTAAGGTCTTAAATCCTGCAAACGGCGTTGGTCTCTCTTCATCTGGAGCTTCTGAGATCACAGATTTGCTTGCAGATGTATCTACTTTAAGTCGCTATTTGCAAGGCCAAACCGACCAATATATTTCGAAGGACTTTGCGGTTGGATCCTATACCGATACTGATAAAATTTTTGAAGAATTTATGAATATGGATTTAGAAGAAAATGCTGCTCAGCCAGCTCCTAATGATGTTACTTCAAATTCCTCAGAAGAAATAAGCACCGAACCTTCAAACAAAGAAGTAGGTGCTGAGACTGATATTAAAGCAGGTTAAGGTAATGGGCTCATATAATTTAAAAGAGAATGAAAATAGTATGGGCCCATCTTGCTCAAAGGGAGGAATTACATTGGCACAGCAATCAAAAGAAGATGATTTTAAAAATGGTACAAAGCGTTTATACAAAAGTTTATATTTCTTTGCAATTACTCTTGAATTTTTTATTATAGGACTTGGTGTTTATGCAGCAATTCTTGTCAATGGCTTAGATAGTATTTCAATTACATTGGTCTACCTAGCAGTTGTAAGCGTGGCAGAATTCTCAAAAATATTATCTGTGGAAGCGCTCGCTCGCTATCCAAGCCCTGGGTTGGGTTTTTTTGCAAGCATTGCATTGTTAATTGCGATGTTCTTTACGGCTGAAAATTTAGGAAATGTTTCTTCTCTAATCCAAAACGATGCGATTTCAGAAATATCTCAACTAAACAGTAAAGAAGCAGGAGAACAGAAGTATCTCTTAGATCAAAAATCACATATTTTATCTTTGAGAAAAAAGAGGGACTCATATTTAGCAGATGATACCAGTAGCAATTTAGTTATTATTCATGCAGAGCTTGAAGATGTAAAAGAGGCAAGTGAAAAAATTTCAGCCAATATTAAAAGCATTAGACAAAACAATAACAATGACAAAAGGTTACTCATTACAAAAAAAATCTCTTCTTATGAAAGATCTATTCGCCATCTTGAAACCAGAGAAGATGTTCTTCAATTAAATTTTGTAAAAGAGCTAAAAGGTATCGAAGAAAGCAAGGCCGTTCAAGTGAAGAATGCTGGCTTTCGAAGAAAAGATTCTGTTATAGAGTATTTTAATAAGAGGATTTCTGTACTTGAAGGCGACTACAGATCTAACAGAGATCAAATTAAACAGGAAATAAGCTTATTTAGGTCCCAAATTAGCAATGCTCAAAGCGAAATTATCGATCTAACAACCTTATCACCTTCTAATATTAATTTAATTAATGAGCAAAAAATAAAATTAAACATTTTATCTGACAAAGAGCTTGATCTCGTTAATCAACGACTCTCCATAACCAAACAGGACGATAATAAAATTGATGTTATTCAAAGCGAGATTAATGTAACTGAAACAAGCATTATTGAATCTAAAAATAGAACACGTATTAATAGTGAAAAAATTAATAAACTTAAGCTAAATAACTGGTTGTTTAAGCTATCTTCGGTTTACTATAAAAAGGATGTAATCTTGGTATCTACTAAAGAGCTTAAGGCATTCTCATGGTATTTTATTTTCTTGGGTTGTATTGGTTTATCATTACTAAGTCCAATTTTAGTGATCATTTCCGTTAGCTTAGAGAAAAAAATCAATATAGATTTAAATGATCAAAATAGATTATGGTTTGCAGTATTAGTAACTATTAAAGAATTGTCTGTAAATATTCTGCAAAGTATAAAGTCGGAAAAAAGATACAGGAAAACAAAAAACGCATTAAAGGCCAAAACTTTTAAAATTTTAAAGAAAAAAGATGTCTCAGTTGGCAAAGTTTTAAAAAATCAAGAACAGTTTGTTGACAAGAGCTTGCAAGAACATGCTAGAGAAAAAGATGAGCTAAAATTGAAGCTTAAAGCTAGTGAGCAGCAGTATTCATTACTAAAAACAGCAAAAAGTGTAGATTATGAATTTAAAGACATAAAAAATGAACTCTCGTCTTTAGCAAATAAAGTTGAAGCTTTATCGACAACAAAACCTGAAACAAAAGTAGTTAAGAAGCTAATACCAGTAGACCTTTTAACTGATTTAATACAAGAGGTTGGTGATGAAGACTAACAAGAATGTCAATCTTGATCATTTTGAAGAATTTGATACTTCTTTAATTGAAAATCATATTGCCTTGAGAGAAAAAGAGGCTGGGCTTAAAGTGCAAAGAGCTCAGATTATTAATAATTTTTTAAGTCGAGCCTTAAATTTAGTACTTTTCTTAACAGTAGTTCTTGTTTTCTCATTTGTAATAAATAATTCCCTATATATTAATACTTAATTTTGAAGTCCAATATGAAAGAGCATAACCCAACTTATTCAGATACAAAAATTAGAAATCTTACTTCTGTAGAAGTACGAATTCATATTCCTATGGGAAGCTGTGAGAGCGAAGAAGTAAGCTTCATAACTTCTAATAAGTATATTATTTTTATTACCAATAATTACCATGAACTTAGAAAAGATTTTTTTAAAGATGATGACGAGGGATTTTTAAGAATACTTATAGATGCAATTTTTTCATGTAAAGAAATTTCTAAAGTTCATAAGAGCACATGGCGAAAATGGAGCATTTGGAACATAGAATTCTATTCCAGAGATAAAGTTGGAATAAGTGATTTAGCTCAAGAGATCTATATTAATGATCAAATTGATCAATGCTACAACTATTTAACTAATTCACCAGTAACAGCTAAAACTAAGTATGAAATTATGAAACTCAATAGGCTTAATGATTGGAAAATATATGAGTAAACTTAGAAAAGAATTTACGCAGGCATCATTAAATCTTATAACTTGGAAAGTTATAGGTGTTGAAATATTAATCCTTTCAACAGCATTAGCATCTTATTTTTCTAATATTTATATATTTGCTGCTTCGATTTTTATTCTATTAATATTGTTTTACTTAAAACTAACAGCAATCTTTGTTTCATCAATCTTTGCTTTAGCCTGGGGATTAATGCCTTCAATGATTATTAGTATATTTACTAATGTCGATTTTATAGAGTCTTTGCCAAATCTATTATCTTCAGCTAGTTCACAAGTGCTAGCATTCATATTATTTTGGATTGCTTTTTACTTACATTTAACGTCTGCAGATTTTCTTCGAGATGCGCTAGAACCCTTATTTAAAATTTTTGATTGGCTTACTAATAATAACAAAAGCTCAGATCTAGGAAATGGTCTAAAAAAGAAAATTTATAAGAATATCTTATTAAAACATCCTAACAATATAAGTTTTATTAATGAAGGTAAAGTAGATCCTCATCTCCTTAAATTATTTCTTGAAGAAAAAGGGTTTGGCCTTTATCAAACTTGTGAAGATAGAAATATTGAGAAAAAGATTATATTTGTTGAAAATGGAGTTATTAAATTTTTTAATATTGTTGAAACTAAAAGATGGATATCTAATTTTATCAACAAAAACTCATCAGGCTCATCTAACTCAATAAGTTTGTGGGTTAAGTTTTCTGATATCGCGCTAAAGAAATCAGTTATAGATCATCTAATAGTTTATTCATCCGGAGGTTATGAAAACACTAAGCAATTAAATGAACTAAAGGACACCGCATATGAATCTTATCTCAAATTTAAGAATTGCATTGTTAAGACTACTAGAGATAGCTATGAAATAATTTCATATAAAAACCTCGAGGGTTCTGTTTGGGAATCTTCAATAATAAACAGAGATTTTAAAGGCAGCTCAAAACTTTTAGATAGTTCTAATATAAAAGGAAATGATTTCTTTAAAAAATTTATTGAAAAAAGTGTTCTTTACAAAAACTTTAGCTCAGACTCAAATAATTGGCGTGATGAGTATATGCCTGATGAGTCAACAAAAAATACCTTACTGTCACTTCGAACAGCTTTAGGATATTTAATTCATTCATATAACGATCCATTATGCGCTAAGGCAGTTTTCTTTGTTGATAAATTTTCTACCTCACAAAAACCTGAGGGCGGCACTGGAAAAAGTTTTATTGCTAGTAGCCTTAGTCATCTAATTAAACAAAGTGCTCAAGATGGTAAAAAATACAGAGATAATCCAAATCTTGGAGGAAGATTTCAATTTTCAAATGTTGATTTAGATACTAAGAATATTTTTATTGATGATTTAAAACAAGACTTCAATATGGAATCCATTTTTACAATGGTTACTGGTGATGTTGAAATTGAAAGAAAAGGCAAAGACAAGATCATAATTCCAAAAAATGAAAGGCCTAAAATAGTCCTTACAACAAATTACAAATTTTTAAATGAGGGTACGAGCTATAAAAGAAGAATCCATCAAGTTGCTTTAGGTGATTATTGGAATAGATGTATAAATGAGGGAGGGCATCCAAAAGACGAAATTGGTAAAGAGCTTTTAGGATATGAATTCTCTCAAAATGATTGGGATGATTTCTATATATATGCAATCAATTGTGTGCATGACTATCTAAAATTCGGACTGAAATAATTATGAAAAACTCTATAAGAGATAGTTTTACGCAAGCTTCATTAAATCTTTCTAACTGGTGGATTATTTGGCTTGAGATTGTGGTAATTTCGATTGCAATTGCAACTTATTTTGACAGCGTATATATTTTTATGATCTCACTTTTTATTTTACTTACACTTTTTTATAATCCTGCAGCAGCTCCATATGCCTCAACAATATTTGCACTTTTTTGGGCGTTATTTCCCTCAATGATATTAAGTATTTTCTTAGGATTAAATTTTATTGAAACAATACCAGAGCTACTGTCGTCATCAGCTTCAAAAGTTCTGGCAATAACTATTTTTTCAATAGCTTTTTATTTCCATATATCAGCTGCAAGTTTTATAAATGATGTATTTGAACCTATTGTAAAGATATTTAGATTTAATCTGCCTTTGTATATAAAAAATGAAAGATTTAAAGTAAACATAGATGGATCAGACTTTAAGAAAAAAGAAGTTAACAGATATGTCGATAATATTTTATTTCACTTAATGCCTTTTTATAAAAAGGAAACGATAGTTAACATTGAAGAGGTTGATACTATTGACAGTAATGAACCTCAACATAAAGATGCATTAGGAGAATGTAGCTTTGATTATAGAAATACAATAAACATAAAAATTGCAAAAAAATGCAATGGCAGCAAAGTTAGCTTAGAACAGAAAATGTTAGCCCTTGCCCATGAATTAATTCACTGTAAACAATTTTTAAAAGGCGAGCTTTATGGTTCTAATTGGCATGGAAGAAATTATGAAAGTGTTGAATATGAAAAAAGGCCATGGGAAATTGAAGCAAATTACTTTCAAGATAAGATGTATAAAAAATACTATTTTAACAATCGATGACATCGATTAATTTTTTCAATTGCAATCAATTCAAAAAGAATTAGAAAAATTTCTGATCTATATAAAATTATTCAAAAGAATAGAGAGTTTATTCACAAAACTAAATCGAGCAATCTACATTTAGTCATGCCTTAAAAGCATAATATCCGTTCTAAAGTTAAAAAAAGACTTATATTTGTTTTTAGATCTCCTGAAATCTTAAAATAGCCTTTAATAATGAAGGTTTTTTCTATAAAATAACCAAACTTTAAACACGAAGGTCCCGAACCTGCAAAGTTGGGGTGCTCTTTAGAGAGTTAACTTTGCTTAGGACTGGAGATTTAACCCTGGAGAAATAAAATGAGTATCGTTTCAGTAAAAGACCTGCTTCATG
>MDSY01021651.1_pt1 | contig 11878 bp, 16 predicted proteins | sample 811131 | NCBI WGS metagenome assembly MDSY01 (sample SAMN05326643, study PRJNA326480) | marine metagenome | isolation source: seawater | place: Atlantic Ocean: South West | collected 2010
AGTAGCACCTTCACCAACTGGCCCTTGAGGTGGTTGCATTGGAGCAGTGCGTGACTGAGCACTCATAATTTGAGTTAGTTTCTGATACATGTCTTCAGCCGCTTGTCGCATGGCTGGGTCAGGTGAGTTTTCATTGTTAAGAACAAATTGCCTCATTTGCCTGAGTTGAATAGCCTCCTCCGCTTTGCCCTTTTGTAACAAACTGTCGTGCGCTACATCAAACAAGTGTTCGTTTTTTAGAATATGAAAGGCATCAGCGAATGCGGTCATCGTTCATCCCATGATGTTGCTTGATAAAAGAGTAGCGGTTAGTAATCTAATGAGGCTAACATGTTACGGTATCTTCTTGCATGAGCGTCATCACCAAACTCAAACAAGCGTCTTTGCTCAGGAGGGGTGTTTAACCAATTCAAAGCAGCACCCATGTTCTTGTAGTATTGGTTGTCTCTATCAATAGTCCTTCTAAGTTGCCCGTATTGCGTTATATTAGGAGTGTATTGACCAAAAGATTGAGGGTCAAGGAATAATTTTTCTTCCATTTCATCCCACGGTTTGAACTGCTCTTTATCATGATAGAGTTGAGTAAAAGAATCAAGTTGCATTGGGTCTACTTGTTTGAATTGTTGCGCTAATTCATGAAAATATTGCTCTTGCCTATTGTTTTCATAACCAGTTGGTGCTCTCGGTTTTTGGTAAATTGTATTTTTTGGCGTAACTGGGCCAGCCATTTGTCCCAATGTCTCACCAAAACGCCTTAATTGATGCTCGTTACCTACATAGGGGTCAATTGCTACAAGATTCCCGTCTTCATCGTAACCTACATTCTCTTCATTATCAATTATGTCTCCTATATCTAACGCTTGTCCAAGCGGTGATTCAAGAGAGATTTCATAATGAAGGTCGCTTAGGTCATGGCTAAACTTACTTCTTCTTCTGTTAAACTCATCTATATCATCAGGTTCAACAAGATTATTTGGTATTAGATTATCACTCCTGTCTACTTTCTTTTGCTCAGTTGGGAAAAAGCGGGGGTTGTTTGAACTAATTGGTGTTTCAGGAACTATGGGATAACCGAGTGACGCAAGGGCATTTAATGTAGCCAAAGATGATTTACTTTCAGCCCTACCAAAATTAGAAGGAATCTTCTCTACAGTATCGTCACCAATTAGTGCATATCGGTTAGCACCCCAACTTAAATTACCTTTTCTACGACCCCTCCAGCGGTCAAAATGCCTTGCATTATCTCTAATATCCGGGTGTCTTCTCTCATGTGGTATTTGTAACATATCAGCATCTACAAATCTGTAGGGCTTACCGTGATTTGGATTAACTGGCTTTACTGTTCTTTTCCAAAAGTCAAGTGTTCTATCATTTTTAGCAATCATTTGAGGCTTGTATGGTTTCTTTGACTCATTATTGTAAGGGTGAGTATAGTGTTCATTACCGTCAGGAGTTTTTCGCACCCATGATGTTTCATGTGCTCCATCAATCACACCCCTGTCTACCATTTTATCCCAAAATCCTATGGCTGAAGGTTCTACATGGGTAACATGCACATCGTATGGGTTTTCGTGAATGTCTATTTCTTCATCATCTCTAAGAGTATCAATAAGTTCACTAAGATATTGAGTGCCTCTACCTTGTCCTTGTGCAAACTCGTTATCTCTAATTTCGTAGTGAGAAATAAGCCAATTACCCTCACCGTGGTCAGGTTTGACAATAGCACGAGCCAACCCATCTTCGGATTCCCACGCTTGCTGGAATGAATTAGGGTCTAATCCCCACGACATGTGTTCAAGCATGTCATAACGAGGGTTAGCAGGTGGTTTTTCTTCATCGTCACCATACCACATGGGTGCTTTAATCAAAGACCATGCGGTATCAAAAGGCGACACATCAAATCAACTCAGTCGTATTCACCCATTTTTGGGTGTGTGAGTCTGTGACTTGGTGAATACCCATATCCTGTCATAAATCTTTCAGGTCTTGTATGTCCACTGGCGTGGCGGCTATCGTCAAATGGGCCTCCTCGTGCAGCCCTGTCAGGGTTATGAGCAACCTCTTCTGACTGGTATGAGCGAGCGCCCATTTGTCTATCACTGTCATACATTCTTCGGTTAAAGTCCGGGCCTTGAGCGATACTCATTCCAGTTTCATAATGTTCTTCGGTTGGTAAGGGAGGATAACCATACATATCAGAATGATATTTTCTATCCGACTCTATTCTTGAATCAATCTCTCTACCCAAATCCAAGTTCAAGTTTGGTGAGATACCTTCGTGTCCGTGGTAGTCATCAGTCCTTCGCTGAAGCATACCAAGAATAGCAGGGTGAACAGTTCCCAGTGAGCGAGCGCCGTAGCGGTCAATCTCAGGTAGTTCTCCGTAATCCATATCATAATCATCAACAACATTTTCACGAGGGCTACGCTCTACGAACATCTGTTGCTCAGGTAGCGCTTTCAACATAGTCCAAGCCTTTGCGAATGGTATACCGAAGTCATCAGCAAGTCGTTGTAGTTCTGACTCTCTAATCTTACCGTATGGGTTGTCCTCGCTAAGTGGTCTTGGTGCTACTACTGGGTTCATCGGCATACCCATCTCTCTTGGGTTTCTTTGAGTCATAGCACCACGAGTCACTGGAGGCACTTGCGCCGGGTTAGGAGGTAGAGTTCGTGGCCCGAAACCAGTTCTTGGGAGTGGGGCTTGCGGTGGTTGAGGTGGAGGGTTAAGTGGTGGTAGACCCAAATGCTCCCTGTTGGCTTCAGCCATAAACGGATTCAAAGCCGCAAACTCTTCAGTAAAGATAGGTTCGTTAGGGTCAGGGTGGTTAGGGTTGAATGGTTTTCGTGCGGCTGGTCTACCAAAGCGCTGTTTCATTCGCTCCATGTTTGCGAAGTGGCGCATTTGGTCTTCAGGCATACCAGCATCCATGTGATGAGGCGATGGCTGCAAAGCCTTCAAGAAGGAGAAAGCATCTGAAAAAGCATCGGCCATAGTCAGTCTGATGCGTAACTACTCTATCAAATATACGGAAAACCAAAGGACTACGCAGGGGTCAATTTTTTTTTGTAATTTTTTTTTTGCTGGAGCGCTGTGCGTGATGATAAGAAGCGTAACTAAGGGGCGTAACTACATGCCTCCGGCTAAGCAGGGCGTAACTACGGTGCGTAACAAGGCACTGCGGCGCTGTTTGGTGCTGGCCTCGTGCAGCGTGGCGCTCGGCTGAGTTGCCTTTCCGTAACTAAGGAGCAGCACAACGCTGCGTAGCAGCGTGGCGCTGCGACTACGGCTTGCATCATGCTACCATGAGGGCAGCGTGTAGCAGGTGGTTTTCTATAGACCGTGACACTGCTCAGCATTATGCTGCTCGGTGCAGCGTTTAGGTTACGCCGCCTCCCGGTTCGGCATTCAGCGCCATGCTCCTCCAAGCAGTGCAGCGTTATGCCGCAAGCCACGCCCCTTGACCCCCACCCGTATGGGTGGCAACTTAGCCACCCTCCTTGCGGCGTAGCCTACGCAGCGTAACAAGAGCACTACGAGCCTGTAAGAGCCTTGTTGATATATAAAGCAACATTATATCTCAACGCAAGGAGGAACAAGTTATGTCAAACACTAACCCGATTGAAGCCCAACCTGCGAACACAAACCCATCATGGGTCAGCCTTGCTGAGCCTATGTTTACCGAGGTGAGCACCTTCTTGCGCTCCAAGCGTAAGTCACTCACCCTGTCCTTCAACCTTGATGTTGAAGCGGGTATGCCTACCACTGATGCACCAGTTACCTACACTCGTGCTCAAGTGCTGTCCTTTGCTCAAGAGTTGCTCACCCACAGCGCTCACCGCAAAGATATGTCTCAGTTGCCCGAAGACTGCACCGAGTTGGGTGCTGTCGCAGTTGCCAAGTTCTTAGATGCCAAGTCCACCCACGGTGGCAAGTCTGTCCGTATCGTCTTGCGTGTCAGCAAGGCTATCCGAAGCCAAGTTCGCAAAGACCGCAACGCTGCTCGTCTTGCTACCGCTACCGCTGAGGGCAAGCACTGGTTCGCTGATGGGGTCGTAGACAAAGACGGCAACCCACGAACCTTTGTGTCTCGCCGCAAAGCCCGCAGCGCTTACCTACAGATGACTGTCGGCAAGGACTGGAGCAAGCAAGCAAACGCTGCTCAGTTGAAGGTTGATGCACTTGCCTTTGTCCGTCAAGGCGCAACTGATGCACCAACCGCCGCTGAAACTCGTGCTGCTGCTACCCCAGCAACACCTGCACCAGTAGCCACTCAGTCCAGCGTTTCCGCTAAGGTCACCAAAGCCGACCTCGTGAAGAGAGCACAGGCACTGGGCATGACCGCAAAAGCAGCAAACAAGATGAAGAAAGCGAAACTCGCAGCGCTCGTAACTGCTATGGAGTCCGTTTGAATAGGCTCGCAGTGACCCATTCCCAGCCCAACGATTGACCGACCAAGACCTCCGCCCCACGAGGGGGGCGGGGGCGATTTGCCCCTCACGCCATGCGGCGTGGGGGGCTTTTTTTAATTTCAAAATCACTTGTTACGCACGAGGGCGAAGCGGCTCGCTTCGCTCGGAGACGGCTAAGCGCCGTCTTGCCCGCAGCCATTCGGCTGCGGGGGATTCGTTGCCCCTTTCGTTCCATCTACCTATCCATACGGGTGGTAACCCCAGTAGTGACCTCGCTGCTGAAAATATCCTACTCAATTGCGAGAGACGCACAGCCCCAGTGCTGCTTGATATATACCCCTCGCATGATAATTGGCTACGCTGATTCAGCCATGCTTTTTTCCTCGCCCCTATAGTATACGCATAGTATGCGTTTATGATTAGATGCTTAACGCATAGACACGGTAGAGAAAGAGTGGTGTGTTGTCTAAGTTGTCAGTTGTATTATTCGGATATTATACAAGACATTATGAAAATATATCATAGTCCAAACAAGACATCGGATTAATTAGACAACCCGGACTGTTTCACGAGCGCTTGGGTTGAGAAACACTCAGCATGTTTATCACCTATACACTGATGGGTAGTCATGCCTGATAATGATGATGCTGAGTGGCTCTCTCCCAACTGGGAGAAGATGTTGAAGGAGAAATACGAGAGCGACCTTGACTTCTTGGAGGAGATAATCTACACGGAGGGGCTGGACAAACACATAGGTGATTGCCTTGTCTCGTGGGTAGGTTACTTGGATAGAGAAGATGTAAAGGAGATGCTTCTCAATAGCGTAAGCGTCACAGGTCTACCCGACCTCGCTGAAACACTGGTTGATGTTCTTAGGTGGGCGCTTGGTAAACGAGGTATGTCTACATCATACAAGGTTGTATCAGTGCAAGAGTGCAGGTTCTGTGGACTTGAGTAAGTAACTCTTCACAAAGCAAACTGCTCTTTGTTAATATATAAAGCAGCATTTATTATCATCGTCATGGAAACCGACACCTTGAACTGGCAGCCTGAATATGAACATCACTGTGCCTCCTGTGGCATAGACATGAACGGTGGAGTTGATGTGATTGACACTGAGACTATGACTGCTCATGTAGTATGTAACGATGCTTGCATTGATGAGCACATGATTGAGATACCTGCTCATGCTTTTGAGACTGTGGTAGAACCTGACATTCCTGAGTGGGCTTACACTATCCCTCAGCCTCAGCCTGTGGCTATGGTTGATGAGGCTAAGGTCATACAGATACTTGCACCGTGGGACTCACCTATTGACATACTCATGTATGAGTTCAACGATGGTGAAGAAGGAGTTGATGCTTGATGCCTGAGTTCATCTACCTCGTGATGTCCTTACCGAAGGACTCCAACTACCTGTTCTCAAACATGCATGATGAGGCTGTGCCTACTCACATCTATGCTATCTACAACAACATGCAGTCAGCAGTCCACTGCTTGCATGACCTGTATCAGATGCAGCGTGTATACAATGGTGACACTGAGTATCACATCATCAAGAAGAGAGTATCGTCTGTGTTCAGAGGTTGATATATAAAGCAGCATATAATAGGAGAGTGATTACAATGAAGAGTAAGAAGTTGGTAACAAAAGAGGTAATGAGGAAACTCATCAGCAAGTTTTGTGAGGTTCACATTGATGGAGAGAAAGACCACATCGGCCCAAATGCAGGTGATGCTCCTTTCTTCAAGTCGTGTATGGTTTACCTCATGCAAGAGAAAGACATACCGGAGACTATGTATCAAGAGGCTGCTGAGAAGTTCTACAAGTATAGCAACACACAGATTCCAACACTGATGAAGTGGTGTGAGATTCCTCCTCATGTTGATGTTCAGTCTTTCCTCAAGGACATGACTGAGATTGGTGTCAAGGCGAAAGCCAAAGCAGCATACCAAACCAAGTTGGCTTCTCGTCTACGCAAGTTCTTCAAAGACTCAGGCGAGAAACCATCTTCGGCTGTTGATGCTATGTCATTTGATGAAGAGGTCATGGCTATGTGTATGGAGTATCTAAAAGAACATGCTGGCGATGATACCATCAAGCCACGAGAGGAACTACAACAGTTGTATCAAGAGACTCTCGCTTCATACATTGTCACTGAAACTGAGAAGCGTATACGAAACACTGTCAAGGCTGAGGTCTACGAAGATGTATGGTATGGTAAGAACGATAGTGCTCGCCGCTGGCCTAAGAAGTCTCGCCGTGTCTCACTTAGATTCCCCCGACACACTGCCGTTAAAGATGAACTCAAGTCCACACTTGGTTTCCCTGCCATCAAATGGAACGGAGAGTTTTGGTCGCTTACATACACAGATGAACTACTGAACAAAGCCGCTGCTATCTTTGAGAAGCATGGCTTCTACGCTGAGCAACTAACTGCCCTTGCTATCAAAGCACCGAAACCTGATGCAAGCAAGGCCGAGACTGACAAGGGAGTATCAGCAACCATTGAGGCTGATGTCCTTGTCCTCCAGTGGCCGTGGCTTCAAGATACTGACCTACGAAACAAGGTCTTGAGTATTGTCAAAGGAGTCATGGGTCGCAAGTGGGATAGTAGTCGCAAGGCATGGAAAGTTCCTGTCTCTCAAGGTGCATTCTTGAAGGGTAGACTTGATGGTATCTACCAACCACTCGCTGATGCTATTGCTTCTGTTGATGGTATGTCTACTGTGATTGAGTCTCAGGCTGAGCGTATTGCTTTGTCCGGTGCTGCTTCATTACATGACGAGGAGAAGATTGAGGAGATGCGTAGTCGTTTGGCTGAGCAGTTCCCCGAAGGCCGAGAGTTATATCCATTCCAGTATGTCGGTGTCCGTTTCTGTGAACTCGCTGGTGGTCGTGCTTTGATTGGTGATGACATGGGTGTGGGTAAGACTATCCAAGCCCTGTCTTATGCAGCACTACACCCTGAGAATCACCCTGTCCTTGTTGTTGCCCCTGCCAATGTCAAGTATAACTGGGTCAAAGAGTTCAGCACTTGGCTACCCAACCTCACGGTTGAAGCAGTGAAGAACGGTAAGTCAGACATACCTGACACTGATGTTGTCGTCATCAACTATGACTTGATGAAGAAGCAACAACTTGCGCTTGAAGATGCTGGCTTTAACATCGTCATCTTTGATGAGTCACACTACCTCAAGAACAGTAAGGCTCAGCGAACTCAAGCCTCACTTGCAGTAGCCAATGCAAGTAAAGACATCATCTGTTTGTCCGGCACTGCCATTACCAACAGACCGATTGAGTTCTTCACTACACTGAACCTGCTTCGCCCTGTTGAGTTTGGTAACTTCTTCTCCTACGGAAAGAGATACTGTGATGCTCACCACACTGGTTGGGGTTGGGATTTCAAAGGCTCATCTAACGAGGCTGAGTTGCACGAGAGAACAAGAGCATTCACTATCCGCCGACTCAAGAAGGAGGTCATGGAGGAACTACCGGATAAGATTCGCCAAGTGGTTGATGTTATCCCTACACCTGCTGAGAAGAAAGCATACAACAACGCTCAAGCCATGTGGTTGAACCAGTATGCTATGCACAAAGCGAACAACTCTATCCCTCCCGGCTTTGTCTTGAACATGCTTACTGAACTACGACATCACTGTGGTATACTCAAGGTCACTGCTACTGCTAACTGGGTTCGTGAGTATCGTGAGGTAACTGGTAAACCTACTATCATCTTCGCTCATCACAAAGATGTAGTTGAAGCATTGGTTGATGAACTGAAAGATGATTGCACACTTGGACTTATCACTGGCTCTGTCTCCGCTGAACAGAGACAAGAGAGAGTAGATGCATTCCAGCGTGGTGACATTGATGTTATGATTTGTTCTACCGTTGCAGCAAAGGAGGGCTTGACTCTGACTCGTGCTGACACTGTGGTATTCATTGAGCGTGAGTGGTCACCAGCATGGGAGGAGCAAGCCGAAGATAGAGTGAACCGTATCGGACAAGATGCTGAGACTGTTCACGCAGTCTACCTATCAGTGGCTGGCACTATTGATGAGAAGTTTAACTCAGTAGTTGAAGAGAAGCGAGCAGTCATACAGTCTGTGCTTGATGGTGGAGATGCGGTAGACCGTAAGGGAATTGCATCAGCATTACTCAAGTCTATGGTAGATGCTGGAGACATACCTGCTGACATGATACGAGACTTAGGGGTGAAGGCTTGAGACTATTCGCTAACCTATGCAACCAGCGAGGCTGCGACAAGCCTACGCTTGCTGGGTTCAGGTTCTGTCCTGAGTGTATGCGAGGTAACACCCCACGCAAAAGAAAACAAGAAGAGGAATGATGTTGATATATAAAGCAGCATTAAATTAGACGGTGAGAAAGATGAGTGAAGAACTGAACACAACTGAAGAGAGGTGGGCATCATGGGGTGGCTCTTGGGGTAACACTGAGCCAGTCAAGGTGACGATGAAGATAACAGCGAAAGCAAACAGAGAGACTAAGCGTGGTTGCTTTGAGATATACGATGAGGAAACACGAGGAGATGAGTTCCACTGTGAAGGAGGACTGTGGTTTGATGATGACGGTTTCCTTGATGACTACGATGGAGTCTACAGTCTTGACATGGGAGTGACTGAGTGGTTGGATAGCATCGGTATGATTAGCCCTGACCCTACAGACTTTCACAGAAAGAGACTGAACAAGATGGAGGAGTGAAGATGACAGAGACACACTGTAACAACTGCGACACTCCTCACCCAAACGGAGTCTACCTATGGGAAGACGAGTTAGGTGACTTAGACTATACATGTTTGTGTGGTATCTGTTACATTGACTTGACATATAAAGCAGCAACAAAAGAGTAAGGTGAGAAAGATGACTTGGAGTAAAGAGAAAAAGAAAGCATACGGCAAAGCAAAGACAGAAGCAAGCAAGGTATCATGGTATGAGAACCTCGCTGCTGGTATCAAAGACAACAACATTCCGTGGCGTAAGCCGTGGAAAGGTGGGGCTACTATGCCTCGCAACTTGAAGAGCAAGAAACCATATCGTGGTGGTAACATTGTTGCCCTATGGTTTTGGGGATTGGGTCGTGGTTATACTGACCTTCGGTTTGCTACTCGTAAGCAACTGATTGAGAAGGGCTACAACATCAAGGGCTTGAAGAATGGTGAGGGTTGCCTCATCAAGTTCGCTAAGACTTCTAACTACAAAGTAGAGGACAAGGAAACTGGCGAGGAGACTATTCGCTCCGGCTTTGTTACTCGTTGGTATGAAGTGTTCTGTGTTGAGCAGTGTGAAGACTACGAAGCACCCGAAGTCAAAGACGAGAACCTATCAGTTACACCTGAGTCTGATATGATGCAGTCCTTCTATGCTTATGTTGATTCACAACAGTCACTCAAACTTGAAAGGCGTGGCAGTCAAGCGTTCTATAGACTAAGCGGTGACCTCATTAGACTACCAAAGCACGAGGACTTTGAGACTCAACTTGGTGAAGTGATGACAGCCATGCATGAAGCAGTGCATAGCACTGGTCACCCTAACAGAGCAGAGCGAAACCTCTCCTCTAAGTTTGGCTCACCGGAGTATGCCTTTGAAGAACTGGTTGCTGAACTGGGTGCATTGATTGTAACACTCACTCTTGGTGGTGAGTTCAATCCTCATGTCCTTCAAGAAGAACATGCTAACTCCCAAGCCTACCTCAAGCATTGGCTTGACGCATGTAAGAATCAGGACAGTGCATTGGATAAAGCATTCAGTCAAGCACAAGCAGCGGCTGACTTTATCCTTAATAACTGTAGCATTGAAGAGGAGGTGATAGCATGAGTGGATATTCTCAGATAAGTATACTGGCAAGGAAAGCATTGATGTCTCATAATAATTTCAAGCGAAGTAACACACAGGTAGAGGTAATTGATGGCGCTGCTTACCTGAAACTCTTTGGTAACACCATCGCTTGCCATGAGGCTGACGGCACACTCAAGATAACCAACTGTCGCTGGGCGACAGTGACTACTAAATGTAGACTCAACGCTCTACCTCATGTCTCTATCTATCAGAAAGATTGGGTATGGTATCTAAACGATAGGGCATGGAACGGAGAGTGGACTATTGTATACAACCCTGACCCAACTGGTGATGAGTGGGGTCGCCGTTTCACATTAGGTGTAGCGATTGAAGACTCACCATTAACTGACAAGACTGATGACTCAGTAGAGGAGATGGTTCTATGATTGATACAGACCAATACGAAGGGTTACACATAGATGACTTAGATGGTGCAGTAACACTCTTCAAGTCCACAGAAGAAGGCACTGAAACTATCGCAGTGTTTGATGAAGAACACCGTGAAGTGATACAAGACCTGCTCGTAGAAGTGAGGCGGTTGCGTGTAGAGGTCAAGGCACTCAGGAAGGCTCAAGGCTACGACATGAAGTTCCCTGCTGAAGTGCATGTCATTGATGAGTTGTTGAGTGAGAACAGACAACTGCGAGGCATGGTTTCCGACTTGCGTGAATGGAGAAGTCTTGATATAAAAAGCAGCAACGGAGAGTGATACCATGAAAGATGAAGATTACTATGAACAGATACTATGTGAAGTCCTTGATGTATTAGAAGGTGGAGACATCGCTCTTGACTTTGAGGATTCACCATCGGCTGCAACAACTATTCGTATCATAGCAAAGATAGCAGGTGATGCTTTGACTGGTGTGAGAGCAACAAAAGAACTACTGGATATGATAAACAAGGTGGTAGATGATGAGTAGAGCACAAGGTATGGTATTCGCACTGCGAAAAGAAAGAGCGAAGGTAAAGGAACTACAGATTGCATTAGAGAAGTCAGCGAGTAGGATAGTAGAACTTGAACAACAGATACAGGAGATGACAGCATGACGCACAGGATAACAATAGGACAGAACCAATGGTTGGTAGTAGAATGGGTAGGTAAGATAGGTGGAGGAACAACTCTCTACCAAGTAGTAGAAGCACACAGATGTCCTCAAATAGAGCGAGGTGACACGATTAAAGTTGATAAGAAAGGTATGATAACAGCATGGTCTGATGCTGACGCTACACGACCACGCTATCGTCTACCTTCTCACACCATAATAGAGTATGAAGGTGCGAGATACGAAGAGGAGTGACAAACGAAAACGCTTCTCGGTCTATAGTAATTGAGAAGTTGATATATAAAGCAGCATTAAATAACAAGGTGAAGAAAGATGAGAGAAGATGACTGGGAACAGATAGAGATTAACATGCAAGGTGTTGAAGAAGACAAGGCAGCATGGGCTGAGGCTGAGAGACTACACGAAGAAGCGAAGGCTATTGAAACCGATAGTGCTTTTGAAGGAGAGACAGGCACACCTATGATTGTAACACACAGAGCATTTGAAAACGAGAACAGTATGAGACTACCCTACGAAGCAGCATCAGTTGAGTATGATACTGA
>MDSY01028357.1_pt1 | contig 11877 bp, 6 predicted proteins | sample 811131 | NCBI WGS metagenome assembly MDSY01 (sample SAMN05326643, study PRJNA326480) | marine metagenome | isolation source: seawater | place: Atlantic Ocean: South West | collected 2010
ACATCAGTATCGTTGAAAGAAAAATATCAAGTCACCTATAACTTCCCTATGCCAAATACTCGAGAAGTTTATAAAACTAAGCCGGAACAATACATTAGTAACCTGCTAGGGCACGAAGGCCAAGGCAGCTTACATAGCGTTTTAAACGAGCGTGGTTGGATTGAAAGTTTAGGTGCTGGCACCCAGAGTTTTGACCGCCAGAACAGCCTACTTTCAATCAGCCTTGAACTAACTGAAGAAGGCCGCTCACACATACCAAAAATAACAGATCTGCTATTCCAGTACATTAATTTACTAAAAGCCGATGCTCCGACCGAGCGGATTTACCTAGAACAAGCCAAGGTTGCAGAACTGGGTTTCCGCTTCCAAGAAAAGGGTTCAACTGTGGGCTTTGTTTACCAGATGGCGCCCCGCTTAGATGAATATCCGGCTGAAGATTTGCTTGTAGCACCCTACTTAATGGAAGGCTTCGACGCCGAACTGATCAACAAGTCTTTGAGCTTTCTACGCAAAGACAATGTGTTTATGGAAATTTCTGCACCAGATCTAAAAACAAATCAGGTAGAGCCTTGGTTTAATGTGCCTTACTCATTAACTGTGGGCGAGATTGAAACAGTAGGTTTCAAGGGCGCTAGTTTAAACTTGCCGCCGGCCAACCCTTACTTGCCAAACAATCTAAGCCTACTGGATGAGAACAGTGAAACCATTAGCCAAGTAACGGACCGACCAGACCTGCAAGTCTGGTTAGATACAGACGTAACCTTTGGCACGCCACGGGCAAACACAAGCATATTGCTGCTGACCGACGGCGGCCTAAGCGACTTAAAAGATAGAGCCTACGCAGAGTTATATCGTCGACTTGTTAACGACACTTTGAGCACTACGGTTTATCCCGCCTATCTCGCAGGCTTAGGGTATGGCATTAGCACCAATGAATCAGGCTTCAGCATTTCGCTTAACGGTTATCAAGACAAGCAAATGCAATTGTTAGCTACAGTAATTGACCATCTGCTTAATGCCCAGTTAACGGAGGAGCGTTTTGCCACATTTAAGACTGGGTTGACTAAGGATTGGCAGAATGCGGCCAAGGATAAACCCTATACGCAAACACTTGGCGCCCTGGACACCCTGTTGGTTTCATCCAGTTGGTCAACTGTGGCATTGGCCGATACCTTGGCACCCCTTAGCCTAAATGAATTGAACAAGTGGCGAGAGATCAAACTCGCCAAAATTGGAGTCATTGCAGCACTCCACGGCAATGTATCGGCAAAAGACGCTCAAGCGCTAGAAGATTTGCTAGCGCAAAAACTGCCTATGACAGCTATTGTAAAAAAGAAGTCATCAGTAGCAGACATCACCGAGCAGCTGCTATTAAACGTCAATGTTGATCATAACGACGCCGCCCTTCTACTTTATGTTCAGGACCCCGACAATAGCTTTGCCAGCCGAGCCAAGAGTAGTCTAGCGGGCCAAATTCTTCGTTCAGCGTATTTCTCCAGCCTGCGCACAGACCAACAACTAGGCTATGTAGTAAGCGCCGGAGTACGTAAATTTAATACACGCAGCGGCAATCTTTTTCTTGTGCAGTCGCCGAAAGCCGGCGTCGAGGATCTAGAGCAAGCAACGCTAACGTTTATGCAAAACTACATCGATAGTTGGCAGGATCTCAGTGATGCGGAATTTGCCCAGCAAAAATCTGGTTTGATCAGTCGTCTCACAGAATCTGACAAAAACTTGGGACAGCGTAGTCAAAAATACTGGCAGAATTTGAACGATGAAAACTACAACTTCGACTCCAACGAGCAGATAGCTGCTGAAGTTGAAAAAATCGGCAGAGCAGAAATGGGCAGATTTATGCAAGATATTCTCAAGCGACTTAAGAGCAGGCGCATACTCATCTTTAGCCCTGGCAAATTTAAACAAGTGCCAAGCGAAGGACGCTTATTGGAAGACTCGCTAGCTTTTAAAAAATAATCCGCCTTATAGCCCTCCTTAGTGCGATTTTCCCCACCAAGGAGCGGCGCACATAATCCACTGAGCAGTCGCTATCGACTGCTCCGCAGGCCTCTCCACAGACGCCACTACGAACTTCCCTATAGAACGACTTGTTCTTCGGACTAACACAGTGATTTTAACGGCTAACGCCGCCTACGGCATATTGCTGGGCAAATCTAATCGGAAAGGCGGCAACGACTCTATCAGCGCGCGACCGTAGCGTTGAGTGACAATACGTTTGTCGAGCATCGTTATTGTGCCGAAATCTTTTTCGTGACGAATTAGACGTCCACACGCCTGGACCAATTTCAACGCCGCATCAGGAACTGAAATTTCGTAAAAAGCGTTGCGTCCACGCGCTTCTGCCCACTCTGCAATGGCTTGGTCGATGGGATCATCTGGCACCGCAAAGGGTAGCTTTACGATAATCACATGGCGGCAATATGCGCCGGGCAAATCTAGCCCTTCAGAGAAACTAGCCAAACCAAACAGATAAGAGCCCTCTTTGGCATCAATACGCCGTTTATGTTCCACGATCAGCGCCTGCTTGCTGCCATCACCTTGCACCAACAAACCATCAGAGAGCTTGTCAGGTAACGCCTTTACAACCGCATTCAACTGCCGCCATGAAGTGAACAACACCAATGCCGACTCTTCTCTTTTCAGCAGTCCAGGCAACAGCTCCGTAATTTCTGCACTATGGGCTTCAAAATCTCGCGGATCAGATTGCATACTGGGCACGTGAAAAGTAGCGATCTCGGGGTAGTTAAACGGACTAGCGATCACCAATGTTGGCACTTCGACAGGCAAACCTACCCGCTCTATAAAACGGTCAAATCTACCTAACGCGGTGATTGTGGCGGATGTACAAACAGCCCCATAGCAGCGCTGCCAAAGTACTTCTTGTAGAATATATCCAGGCTCAATGGGCGCGCTGACCATTTCTATATCGTAAGAATTTCTATTTAGCCATCTCGCATAGCGCCGCTGTTGCTTAGACCCGCTAGCATAGTCTTCTAACAAGGCCTTAGTTGCCAGGGCTCTGCTTTGCAACTGGCCAACAGGTAGCAACCAGTCTTCAGCCTCAAAGGCTTTTTCCCAATCAAGGTTACCGGCAACAGCTTCCTGCAAAAGGTCGTGAACCCCCTCTAAATCATCACAGAGTTTGTGCATAGACGGCAGGGTGGCCAGCGAAAGGTCCATTAAGGTTTCGGGCACCTCTCCTAGAGGAAACCGGTAAATTTCACGGTCTTCATCCTTGGTCTCGAAGGGCATTATGTTTAGACCCGCAGACAAAGCCTCAAACATGGATTGCAGCGCTATAGTTTCTCCAGCAACGCTCGTGGCTAGGGTGAGTAAATTATGTGGACGAGCAAAACGTTGAGTCAGCGAACTGAGAATATTATTGACATTGTCTAACCACTGATGAGTACTGTTAATACGTGCGCTGGTAGAAAAATGATTTTGCGTTTTGTCTGCTATGTGATGGGCTTCATCAAGCACATAAATACAGTCCTCAGGATCTGGCAAAACAGCGCCGCCACCTAAGGCTAAATCCGAAAGTACCAAATCATGATTGGCTACAATCACGTCCGAGCCTTCCAAATTGCCTCGAGCACGGAAAAATGGACACTGTTTGAAAAACGAACAACGGTTATTACTACAGCCGCGGTGGTCCGTGGTCACAGTAGACCAAGCCCCATCAGCCATAGATTCCGGCCAACTATCAAACTCGCCGTCCCAAGCCCCTTGGCCATAGCGGCTGAGCATTTCCTGGTAAAGTACCGTGTGATCTTCATCAGACACATCAAAGATCGGGATGGCCTGTTGTTCTTGATATTTCAAGTGATCATCAAGGCGCTTGAGGCATACGTAGCGACCACGCCCCTTCGCCAAGGTGAGGGTAAAAGACAGGCCCGCCCTTTCTTTAATATCTGGTAGATCTTGCAGCACCACTTGTTCTTGCAATGCTACGGTAGCAGTGCTGAGAACCACGGTTTTACCCAAGCTTTGGGCCACTGGAATAGCAGCTAAACAATAAGCCGCTGTCTTACCGGTGCCGGTACCTGCTTCCACCACAGCTACTCGGTCGCCATCGCCCGCTAGGGTGCGAGCGATCTGCGCAATCATCTCTCGTTGCCCACGGCGCGGCTTGAAATCTCGAGATTCCAACCAAGTGCGGTAAGCAGTTTGGATTGCGTCTTTAACGTTGTCGGTAAGGGCTGAGGGCATAAGCGGACTTTGCGGGAAAGCACTGCGTAATCCAAGCAGATAGGTAAGATATTTCCGCGCGCAGCGAGTTGTAAAGTCCACCCTTCGTGAGATTGAATAGTCCATACGAGTGTGAGAACGTGCGGCCATAGAAAAAACGCAACATCAGAAAATGAAAAAAATGAAAAAACAACACGTCACCGCAGCAGCACAAAAGCAAGATAGCCGGTCGAGCCGTTTAAACATTGCTACAAAGTTGGCGTTTATCCTTGGACTAGGCGGCATATTACTTTCCGCTCAAGCTGACCCCAGACTTACGACGCCTCCTGGCTTCACTATTACTAAACTACCGTTTTCAGTACCTAAAGCACGCCAACTTGCCCTAACCGAAAACGGCACGCTTATTGTCGGTTCACGCAAATCTGGCAACGTCTATGCGGTACCCAACGCCTTAACCGCCGCTAACCCAAAGGTGATCACTCTATTTAACGACCTTAATGAACCCAGTGGTCTAGCCTTGGCTAATGGCGACTTGTACATTGCCGCGGTATCTAAAGTACTTCGGGTAAATGACATTGAAAACCACCTAAAGGCTAATCCAAAATTTGACCTGGTGACGGATACGCTGCCGAAAAAAGCCCACCACGGTTGGAAATATATAAAGTTTGGCGACGACGGCATGCTTTATGTGCCCGTTGGTGCGCCATGCAATATTTGCCTTTCTAAAGATAAGCGTTTTGCCACGATGCTACGTATGGACCCGACAACCGGGGCCATCGAGATTATCGCGAAGGGTTTGAGAAACGTTGTAGGCTTTGCATGGCATCCTGAGAGCAAAGACTTATGGGTAAGTAATAATGGTCGAGATATTTTGGGCGACGACATTCCTGCGGATGAGTTAAATGTCATTCCAGCAAAAAACACCAATGCACCGCACTTTGGCTACCCATTCGTCCACTCAAATAACGCCAGTGACTCGCCGGGTATAATTAAGGACCCAGAGTTCGGCGATCATGAAGACGCAGCCAAATATGACTTTCAGCCTGCCGCTGTGCGCATCCAAGCGCATTCTGCCCCTATTGGGATGACATTTTATACGGGTACGCATTTTCCAGCCCCGTACAAAAATGCGCTTTTTGTCGCTGAACGCGGTTCTTGGAATAGAAGTTCCAAGGTGGGATATCAATTAACGGTTATGACTTTAGATGCGTCAGGCGACCCAGTGTACGAGCCTTTTATCTATGGCTGGTTGGAGGATGAAACGGCTTGGGGTAGACCCAACGACGTGCTGCAAACTAAAGAAGGTCACCTGCTGATCTCAGACGACGAGGCAGGCGCCGTCTACTTAGTAAGTTACAGCCATGCATTGGCAGCAAACTAACACTGGTAACTAATTGCGGCCCAGGCTATTAGATAATTTTTCAGCCCACCGGACCCTATCTCTAGCCCCGAATATCGACTTCAACTTTTTGCTTTGGCATGAGAGATATTTCCATAGGCGCAAAGTGCTCCATATCTACATCAATGAGATAGGGGCCATTGGTCTCCATGGCCAAATTCATTGCCTGTGCAAACGCTTCGACACTGGCGACACGCTGTCCGGGTACGCCCATACTTTGAGCCATCTGCGCGAAGGCCACTTTACCTAGATCTGTTTCATTTACGCGACCAAAACGATTTTGCTGCAACCAGCGCAAGATTCCATATCCTGAATCGTTAAATACGCAAATAATCAGCGGCACCTTATATTGAGCGCAAGTGGCCAGTTCAGTGGCATGAAACATGAAGCCACCGTCGCCGTGGATAACCATAGTTTTACGCTTGCTGGCTATGGCAGCACCAACACTCATAGGAAAACCAGGACCAATTGCTCCAGAAGTCGGGTTTATCGAGGTGCGAGGCTCAAGGATGGGAAACTGCTGATTACCCCAATTGTAGGCGGAAATTGTTTGGTCGCGGACAAACACGCTGTCTCTAGGTAATTTTTCACGAATACAATCCATCACTAAGGGCCAATCATCGCCTAAGCGAGCACGCATAGCATTACGCACTCCATCTCTAGATTCCCAGAGTTTGGCATTGAATTGACCGTCGTTCGTTAATATCTCTTTACTATCGGCATTGATTTCTTGCAGCGCCAATTTGGCATCTGCGATAACGCTAATATGCGCCTTGTGCGTACGTCCTATCATGTTGCCATCAATATCAATGTGAACCAAATTTCCTGGCGGAGTTTGACTGGCGAATTGACCGTCTACGCCCACCGCGAACTTAGTTCCGATAGCCAAGGTTAAATCCGCATCTTGAATAGCGTTATAAATGCCAGCGGAATTGTAGTAATTGCCCATGCACAAAGGATGATCTTCAGGAATGACACCGCGCCCGTCTACAGTAGTTAACACCGGGGCGTCTAGCAGTTCAGCCAAAGCCAAAAGCTCTTTATGGGCATTTGCGGAAATCACACCGCCGCCTGCCACAATAATGCGCTTGGAAGATTTACCCAAGGCACTAACAACATTACTTATGCTATTTTCATCTGGCGCAAAGGCCTCGTTGCTTGGCAAAGATACCTGTATCCGATGAGCGTCGGCATACTGGATATCAATGGGTATTTCAATAGCCCCTGGCGCGCCTCTACCGGTGAACATGTCGTTTATGACGGCACTAAAGGCGCTGCCTAATTGATTTATATGACGGGGGCTTTCCACTCTGCGGCAGACAGAAGCCAGCATGGGTACCTGATTTTCTGCCTCATGAACGTAACTAAGACCACGGCCATAAAAGGCGGTTTCTGCCTGGCCTGTAATAACCAAGACTCTTGAAGATCCATACTGTGCTTCATAAAGTCCCGTAACGGTGTTTGAGGTGCCGGGGCCTGTAGAAGCAATCATTACCCCGAGTTTACCGCTTGCACGGGCATAACCATCTGCCGCATGCGTTCCGGCTTGTTCGTGGCGCACATCAATAATTTTAGTCGTACCAAGGCGATTTATCGCATCCAATATAGGCATGTTATGAATACTGACAATCGCAAAGACGTGCTCAACGTTGAGTTGAGCTAACGCGTCAGCGATTAAATCTGCGCCGGTAAAATCTGACGTTCGGCTGGACATGGACACTCCTAAATCGATAAAAATTGTAGAGGCCAACAAGGCGCTAAACCTTCTAAACCCTCCCCGTACGAGAGATAGAACTATTAGGCGACAAGCGCGGACTGTCAAGCAGGAGCAATAAGAGAGCCTTATTCCACCTCGCGCTTCGATTAGGCCACTTGGAGAGAGGTTGCGGGAAGAGTTAAGAAGAAAATTAATTGTCCTGCCAAGATAAGCATAAAAGGCGCTTTAAAGCTGCAACGAAAATCTGTAACCAATTGAGTGTTTAATCGTTAGAGCTATTACAGTGCACTATCCTTAAAAAAATATTTGCGCGCTGACCCAAAACGAATCTTATCATCGCATGCTTCGCCAAACACGTTTAGGAGTGAGCGGCATTACCTTGAGCATCTTTAAGCACGGCTCTACAGGGCAAGGTACCAAAGTGAACTATATCTTTGGCTAGATAAATTGCTTTAACGCCAGGGCTTATCAAGGCGTCGGCAATATCTAGTTCAGTGATATAGCCGTGCGCATAAGAGGACCTGAAAACCCTAAGGTAAAGTTTATTGGCGCGATTGATATCATCCGTATATTCACCCTGACCTGTATTCAATCTTGGGTCTTCAGAACGAGGGACACTTTAACCTACACCAAACTTCACCGGCTATTCACACCCGTATACATTGGTACTAATTTTCACCCACAACTGGATTGCGCAAAATGCCAATGGGTTTTACTTCTACTTCAATTTGGTCGCCGTCGTCCATAAACACTGGCGGCTTACGCGCAGCGCCAACACCCCCTGGAGTGCCGGTAACAATGACATCGCCTGGTTCAAGATCAATAAAGGTTGAACAATATTCTATGAGTTCACCGAAACCATGAACCAACATATTGGCTTGAGCGTGTTGCATTACTTCACCATTCAGACGGGTGGTGATTTCCATTTGAGACAGATCGCCAATCTCGTCCATGGTCATCATCCAAGGACCAAAACCGCCTGTGTTAGAAAAGTTTTTACCCGGGGTAAATTGGCTGGTTTGACGTTGGTATTCGCGCACGCTGCCGTCATTATAAATACCAAAGCCGGCAACATGGGAAAGAGCATTTGAGCGATTGATGCGACGACCGGCCTTACCAATAATCATGGCAATCTCACCTTCAAAATCTAAGGTGGCGGATTCGATTGGCCTAACCATAGGCTGCAAGTGACCCATTTGGGCCGCCGCAAAACGAACAAAGACTGTAGGAAAACCCTCACCGCCACGGCCAGTTTCTTCCTGATGCTCTTTATAATTTAATCCTACGCAAAGAATTTTTGCAGGATCAGTTATCGTCGGCGCGTATTCCAGACCTTCCAGCGGCAGGTCGGTTTGGTCGCCACAAGATGCCGGCAAGGTCTCAAGAGCCTGAGCTGCAATGGCTTGTCGAAGAGTTGGGTACTCAGCTTTTGCGCCAACATCAACAACACCTTCGATACCTGCTTCGTCAACCACCACATAGCCATAGGTAGAGCGACCATTACGAACAAATGAAAGCCAACGCATAACTTCTCCTTAACGATCTCTTTCTTTGAATTCTCGGTTAGATTTCTCGACGACAGACCTACTACCTAGTCGAACATAATTACGCTACGCGCAATTTCACCGGTCTTAAGTGCTTCCATACCTTCATTGATATCGGTTAACGCAATACGGTTTGAAATAAGGTCGTCTAGGTGCAATTTGCCTTGCAGGTAAAAGTCGATGAATCTTGGCATATCAACACGGAAACGATTAGAGCCCATAAACGAGCCTTGGATTTTTTTCTCTGACAAGAAATCTACGCCGTGCAGAGAAACCATCTGACCAGGTGGGATCATCCCAATTATAGTAGCTGTACCACCAGCACGGAGCATTTGGAAAGCTTGTTCTGCTGTTGATTTGAGGCCAATGGCTTCAAAAGAGTAGTGTACACCGCCGCCGGTCATCTCAATTACTTTACCTACCGCCTCGCCATCGCTGGCATCTATAACGTCGGTAGCGCCAAATTTACGGGCTAGCTCTAACTTAGAGGGCACCATATCTACCGCGATAATTCTTGCAGCACCGGCCAATGCAGCACCGTTAATCGCAGACAAACCAATACCACCGCAACCAATAACAGCAACAATGCTGCCTGGCTCTACTTTAGCTGTATGAATAACCGCGCCAATACCAGTAGTTACACCACAGCCAATTAAAGCAGCTCGGTCCATTGGCATGTCTTCACGAACTTTTACCAAGGCATGTTCGTGAACCAACATCATCTCAGCGAAAGAACCTAGTTGGGCAAATTGAGTTAACGGCTGGTCGTTGTGACTCAAGCGAGGTTCTTCTTCATTGGTTCTATTAGTTTCTGGCTCTTTGCATAAGGACATATGCCCAGTTAAGCACTGTTCGCAGTGACCACAAAATACAGAAAGACAGGTAATAACATGATCGCCTGGCTTAACGTAGTGAACATCACTCCCTACTTGTTCAACCACGCCAGCACTCTCGTGACCCAGTACCATGGGCACCTGGCCAGGATAACTACCATTCCAAAAGTGCAAGTCACTATGACAAATACCCGCGGCCTTTGTGCGAATAAGTACTTCTCTAGGACCAGGCTTAGAAACAGAAATCTCTTCGATTTCCATTGGTTTGTTCACTTCACGAAAAACTGCAGCTTTCATGGCACTTCCCCTCTCACTAGTAATGCATTTATAAATGGGTGAAGTGTGCCATAGGCGTCTCTATCCGGCAAAATAAACAGTCTTTAATGTGCAGAAAAAGTGCAAATAAATAGTCCTATATGGACCTATAAAGAAGCGAGATTTTTACTAACAATCGCTTGGGCCGCGGCAATGGCTGCTACTAACCCCCTTGCGTCCGCTTTACCATCTCCGGCGATATCAAATGCCGTGCCGTGGTCTACCGATGTGCGCACAAAGGGTATGCCCAATGTCGCGGTAGTGGACTCATGGAAGTTATGCACCTTAATCGCAATGTGGCCTTGGTCGTGATACAGCGCGAGCACCACATCAAATTCGCCATCAATGGCACGGTTAAATATTGAATCCGCTGGCAATGGGCCTGAGACAGTAAAGCCTTCACCCTGGGCCTGCACCACCGCCGGTGCAATAGCGTCAATTTCTTCGCGTCCCAATAGTCCGCCTTCGCCACCATGAGGGTTCAATGCCGCCACAGCTATACGGGGCTGGGGCAGACCCCATGCGGATAAGGTCTCGTGAATCAACTCTAACTTCGTAAAGACGGTTTCTTGCGTAACGTACTGCGCCGCCTTAATCAGTGATTTGTGGGTGGAAAGGTGAACCACCTTGAGTCCGGGCGTCATGAGCATGGTTGCGGTCCGTTCTACTCCCGCTAGCCGGGCCAATATTTCTTGATGCCCAATATCGTTCACATACCCCGCTGCGTGAATGGCTTCCTTGTTAATTGGTGCGGTGACCATTGCTGCTACCTGCCCTGCAATACAGGCCTTAGCCGCATATTCCACAGCCGCAACAGCAGCCTCACCGCAGGCCGCCTGAACTTGACCTAAGGCAAAGTCTTGCGGACATGCCTGACCTAAATCCAGCATATTCAGGCCGTCCCCCATATCTGCGAGATCGCTGACCATGTGTATTTTCGGCAGTGTCACGTTGAGCATTGCTGCCGCCATTTCTAGCGACCACAAGCTACCAATGAGTAACCAAGGGTGAAGCGGCTGGGGGTGTAATAGCAGTGTTTTGACAACCACTTCTGGGCCAATACCTGCGGGATCACCAAGGGTAATAGCAATCGCTTTTAGTGCTTTGTTTTGACCGGCGGATTGAGGCTGCATGGCATTAACTTGACTTAATGGGGACGGGCGCATGATACCGCGATGGCGAAAAGAATAAGTAACAATCTCTACCTTTAAAATGATCTCGTTTGCCAACCAAGGTGGCAGCTAGTTAAACAAAAGGGACAATAGGTAACGCAAGGCGTTGACCACCTGAGTTCACAAAAGTGCAAAATTCGCTTGCCAATTAATACTGTATATTTGTACAGTAAATAGCCTTTTCACCGACTCAAAAAAGGCTAAAGACATGCAGACCCTCAGCGACCTTATACACAGTTTTCACCTGCACGCTATATGTGAAGAGTGTCAACGCAACACTCAGCTAGACATTAATGCTTTGATCAAAAAACTTGGCGGGCAAACAAAGGTTAAACAAATACGCTCTAAGCTTCGTTGTTCAGTATGCAAATCGCACACCGAAGATATACGCGTAGTTTATGTGGGCGCTGAGAACAAACGCGCTATTTTTCAGTATCGGCGCTAGCTAAGCTGCGGCCACAGCGGCCTGTGGCGAGCTAAATAATGGGCTTACGTGCTATAGCATCTCAGTAGATTCAAGGGTTAAACCAAATCCTTCAACACCCACATAATCCACATCTCTACCGGTGATTAAGCGAATTTTGCTGACATTTAGATCACGCAATATCTGCGCCCCAACACCCACCTCAAGCCATTCGCTACGCCGCTCTTCCTCTTTGCTCTGAGAAGCAAAGTTCTCGTGCGGTACACC
>MDSY01058414.1_pt1 | contig 11877 bp, 8 predicted proteins | sample 811131 | NCBI WGS metagenome assembly MDSY01 (sample SAMN05326643, study PRJNA326480) | marine metagenome | isolation source: seawater | place: Atlantic Ocean: South West | collected 2010
TGCTCCAATTATTGCAAATACAGTAATTATTGTATTAGTATCTGCTAAATCATCAAATAATGGAAAGTTTGAATTAGTATAGTATCTTCTAGGCAGGCCTGCCATTCCAATAAAATGCATTGGGAAAAATATTCCATAAGCACAAATTGCTGTTACCCAAAAATGAATATAACCTAGATTTTTATTCATCATTTTTCCAAACATCATTGGAAACCAATGATAAATTCCTGCAAGCATTCCATATAATGCAGAAATTCCCATTACCAAATGAAAGTGAGCGACTACAAAGTATGTATCATGTACATTAATATCTAATGCGCTATCACCAAGAATTAAGCCCGTTAACCCTCCGGTAATAAATGTTGATACAAAAGCTATTGCAAATAACATTGGTGGATTAAATTGAATATTTGCCTTCCATAAAGTGGTAATATAATTAAAAGCTTTAACTGCAGATGGAATTGCAATTAAAAGAGTTGTAAAAGTAAAAACTGAACCTAAAAATGGATTCATTCCTGTAATAAACATATGATGACCCCATACAATAGTTGACAAAAAGGCAATTGCAAGAATTGACATAACCATAGCCTTATAACCAAAGATTGGTTTTCTTGAGTGAGTTGCAATTACTTCAGAAGCAATACCAAGAGCTGGTAATAAAACAATATATACTTCAGGGTGGCCTAGAAACCAAAATAGGTGTTCAAATAATATTGGTGAACCTCCTTGATAATGTAAAACTTCACCCTGAATAAAAATATCTGACAAGAAAAATGATGTTCCAAAACTCCTATCCATTATAAGTAGTAATGCTGCAGATAATAAAACTGGGAAAGAAATCACGCCTATAATTGCTGTAACAAAAAATGCCCATATAGTTAAAGGCATTCTTGTAAGAGACATCCCTTTAGTCCTTAAATTAATAACTGTGACAATATAGTTTAGAGAACCTATTAGCGATGATGCAATGAAAACAGCCATTGACACTAACCATAATGTCATTCCTAATCCGGATCCAGGCTGCGCTATCTCTAATGCACTAAGAGGCGGATATATAGTCCAACCCGCCGCCGCTGGTCCAGCCTCTACAAATATTGATGCTACCATGAGAACAGTTGAAATAAAGAATAACCAATATGCGACCATATTCAAAAAACCAGTAGCCATGTCTCTAGCTCCTAATTGCAATGGGATAAGAAGATTACTAAATGTTCCGCTTAACCCAGCTGTTAAAACAAAAAATACCATAATAGTTCCATGCATAGTAACTAGTGCTAAATATATGTCTGCATCCATTACTCCTTCTGGTGCCCATTTACCCAATAAAAATTCAAAAATTACATTTGGCTCTTCCGGCCATGCTATTTGCATTCTAATTAATGATGACATCAGAATCCCTATAATTCCCATGAATATCACTCCAGTAAAAAGATATTGCTTAGCAATCATCTTATGGTCCTGACTAAAAATATACTTTGTAATAAAGGTTTCTTTATGATGATGTTCATGATGATCCTTATCAAATACTATATATTCTGACATATCTTCTTTTTTTAATTTTGAGCAATTAATGAGTTCTTAAATATGGTCTGTTGACTAATCCATTTATCAAAATCCTCTTGGGATTCAACAATAATTTTCATCTGCATATTATAATGAGATTTTCCACATATTTTATTACAAATAAGGACATAATCAAAATCATATGGATCTAAAGTTTCTTCTCCATTTTTAATTAACTCTTTATTTTTCTCATCTCTAATCTCATTGATTGTAATTACTTTATCAATCATTTTTGGAGTGTTTCTCATTTCTTCCGTTGTCATAGTAGGAGTTAATAAAAACTGTGTTATCATCCCAGGCACACAATTCATCTGTGCTCTAAAATGCGGCATATATGCTGAGTGAAGCACATCTTGTGATCTCATTTTAAATAATACTGGTTTATTTACTGGTAAATGTAATTCAGTAGTAATTATATCGTCACTAGCATTAGGGTCTGACTCGTCAATTCCTAAAATATTTGCGCGATCCATATCAATTAATCGAACATTTGATTTACCTAAAGAATTATCCTTTCCAGCATATCTTGCTTTCCAATTAAATTGCTGAGCATATAATTCAACTACCATAGGGTCATCATCATCTGATATATTCATTACATCAGCCCATGTTAAAAGGCCGTAGGTAATAAAGCCCGTTAGAACTACTGCTGGTATTATTGTCCAAATAAGTTCAAGTTTATGATTGTCAGTATAAAACAATGCCGTGTTCCCTTTCTGTCCTTTATATTTATATGCAAAATAGTGAAGTAAAAATTGTGTAATTGTTTGAACAAAGAAAATTAGTGCTAGCGTCCAAATCATTAAAGTATCATTTTCTACACCATGTTCTGATGCTGCATCTGTTATTAAAGGGAAATGCCCGTATTTAACTACACATATTATTGTAATAATATATATAAAAGCAACAAAGCCTAACATTAATCTAGCATTAATTCTATTGTCCTTATCATTTGCAATTTGAGAATCATCAATTTTTTCTCCTTTTAAGACACGAGTCAAATCAAAGATTTTGATCATTTGCCAAATTGCAATTGAAATAAAAACTAATATTAATGTTATAAATAATGTAATCATTGCTATAATAAAATTTTAATAATGAAAATGTTCACTTTCTTTTATATAGGGATTGCCTTTTGCTAAAAGAGGCGCCTTAGAAAGAGAATAAAATACTGATATTAAAAACAGTCCTGCAAAAAATGATAATGCACTTATTTCAGCTAATCCAAATCCATATCTATCAATAACTGTTGCAGGCATAATCATCATATATACATCCATATAATGACCTATAAGTATTATACTCCCAGCCATTACAATAAACCATGGTATTCTTTTATAATCACTATTCATTAATACTAAGAATGGGAAAATAAAATTTAGTGCAAACATAGTAAAAAATGGGATAGTATAAAGTTCAATTCTTGTAATAAAATACGTAACCTCTTCTGGAATATTTGCATACCATATTAGCATAAATTGAGAAAACCATAGATACGCCCAAAATACACTAAAACCAAACATATATTTTGCTAAATCATGAAGATGACTATCATTAACAAATTTCATATATCCCTGAGATTGTAGATATATTGTTATTAATGCTATTGTAGTAACTCCGCTAACTACCATACTTGCAAACAAATACCATCCAAACAATGTGCTAAACCAATGTGGATCAACACTCATTACCCAATCCCATGACATCATTGATTCTGTGTATATATAAAATACTAGGAAGCCTGCAGAAATCTGAAAATTTCTTTTAAAATTCTTATTATCCTTTGCAAGGTCTTGAGCAATAGAAAATTTTCTAGTAAAATATCTATAAAGGCTCCATCCAGCTATAAATATTAATCCCCTTATAAAGAATGCCGATTTATTTAACCACCCCGATTTCCCTTGTATTATTTTATCATGAGCGACAACATCAGGATCCATCCATATAAAAAGGTGCTTATCAGCAAAAAATGCTATTGCAAGTACGATTAAAGCTCCAGGTAATAAATAATAGGTTATAGCCTGCATTACTCTAAATAATACTGGTGACCATCCTGCTTGTGATGCATATTGAATTGCATAAAATGCTAATACTCCTAGTGATATCATCATAAAGAAAAAAGCTGCTACATATAAAGCTGCATATGGTCGATTATGAATCTGATGCATAACATGTTCAGCATGCTCATCATCATGTGAAGATTCATACGAATCATTGTGATGTTCTTCATTAGCTTTTTCCATATGAGCTGTTTCATGACCATGAGAAGATTCATGAACTAGCATTTCCTTCACTTGATCAAGAGTTTTATGAGATTCGATATAACTATATATCCATCCTATACTTCCTAATAAAATTAGTGCAAGTGAAAAAGCCTTAATACCATTTGAAATTTTATACATACTATTTTTTTAAATCTGATTTTAATTTCATCACATAAGATGTTACAAGCCATCTTTCCTTTTCATTTAATTGATTAGCATATGATCCCATAGTATTTCTACCATAATATATTACATGATACACACTTCCTTCAGTGATGTCTCTGCCAGGATCTGAATAACTTGGGATCCCTAATATTTTTTCTCTTTTCATTAAAATTCCCTGTCCATCACCCTTATTCCCATGACAAATACCACAATAAATGTCGTATAATTGCTTAGCTTTTGTAAAATTTATTTCAGATTCATCCAGAGGATTTTTTAAATTATTTTTTGCTAATTCATATCCAGAATTTGAATCTTCATATTGATAAATAGAATATCCTCTAGGAATACTTCCCTCAACAGGGTTTAGTGCTGATTGGTTATATTCAAATAATCCATTCTCTGCATAAGTTTCATATCCAATAGACTCATACATGTTTGGCATAAACTCATAATTTGGATACTCATTATTCTTACATGAACTCAGAGTTAATGTTATAGCAATTATTAATATTTTATATCCTAATCTCATAAATATTTAATGTGCTTTTAAATCTATAATATTAATTTCAACAGCTCCTGAATCTTTTAATATTTTCTTTAATTTTCCTGTAACTTCTTCTACAGTTATTTCAACTAAAAAGTGATCATCTGTAGTTCTTGGATCAGGATTTTCTGCTTTTTTAAACGGCCACATTCTACTTCTAAGATAGAAAGTTATTACCATTAAATGTGCAGCAAAAAAGACGGTTAATTCAAACATTATTGGAACAAATGCTGGCATGTTTTCAATATAACTAAAGCTGGGTTTTCCTCCTATATTCTGTGGCCAATCTACTATCATTATATAATTCATCATTAATATTGCTACAGTAATTCCAAGACATCCATATAAAAATGATGCTATTGCAATTCTTGTTGGCTCCAATCCTAATACTTTATCTAAACCATGAACAGGGAAAGGAGTGTAGACTTCTTCTATATGATAATGATTTTCTTTAATTTTCTTAACAGCAGACAATAAGATATCATCATCATTATAAAAAGCACGAACTATTTTTGAAGCCTTCATTTACTTATTTTTTTTATAGTTGATGTTCTACTATCAGCGCCTGTTCCGCTTAATGATTTTCCAGATTCTCTTATCCTCTTATATTTTTCACCTGAACTTTTTAGTATAGTTTTTACTTCTGCCTGAGCAATTACAGGGAATGTTCTTGCGTATAATAAAAATAACACAAAGAAGAATCCTATAGTTCCCATAAAAATACTTATATCAATAAATGTTGGTGAGAACATTGTCCAAGATGATGGCAAATAATCTCTATGTAGAGATGTAACAATAATGACAAATCTTTCAAACCACATTCCAATATTTACTATAATTGAAATAAAGAACGAGAACATTATACTCGTTCTCAATTTCTTAAACCACATAAATTGTGGAGAAAAAACATTACATGTCATCATTGACCAGTATGCCCAAGCATATGGTCCTGTTGCTCTATTTAAAAAAGCATATTGCTCATATTCAACACCAGAATACCATGCTATAAAAAGCTCTGTAATATATGCAACTCCAACTATAGATCCTGTAATCATTATAACAATATTCATTAATTCAATATGTTGAAGCGTAATATAATCTTCTAAGTTGCATACTTTTCTCATAATAATGAGTAATGTCTGGACCATGGCAAAACCGGAAAAAATTGCTCCTGCAACAAAATAAGGAGGGAATATTGTTGTATGCCATCCTGGAATTACCGAAGTGGCAAAATCAAAAGATACAATTGTATGAACTGATAACACTAATGGAGTTGCTAGCCCTGCTAATACCAATGATACTTCCTCAAATCTTTGCCAATCTTTTGCCCTCCCTGTCCATCCAAAACTCAGTATACTATAAATTCTTTTTTGAAAAGGCTTTATTGCTCTATCTCTAATCATTGCAAAATCAGGCAATAAGCCTGTCCACCAGAAAACAAGAGACACAGATAAATAAGTAGATATTGCAAATACATCCCATAAAAGAGGTGAATTAAAGTTTACCCAAAGTGATCCAAAAGCATTAGGGATAGGAACCATCCAGTAACCAAGCCAAGGTCTTCCCATATGTATTATAGGGAACAATCCTGCCTGAATAACAGAAAAAATTGTCATTGCTTCAGCTGATCTATTAATAGCCATCCTCCATTTTTGACGAAATAAAAGTAATACAGCTGAAATTAAAGTTCCAGCATGCCCAATGCCTACCCACCAAACAAAATTTGTAATATCCCAAGCCCATCCAACAGTCTTATTTAATCCCCAAACTCCAATACCAGTAGAAATTGTATATATGATACATCCTAGACCCCAAAGAAACATTGATAATGCTATAGAAAAAACAATCCACCACTGTCTATTTGCTCTGCCTTCAACAGGCCTAGCTATATCAACAGATACATCGTGATAGGATTTTTCTCCTGCAACTAATGGTTTTCTAATTGGTGCTTCATAATGAGACCCCATATTTTTTCTTATTAATTAATTATACTTTTTTTTCGTTTCTTACTTTAACTTGATAAACTACATTTGGTTTAGTTCCTACAGCGTCTAATAAATGATAGGCTCTCTTGTCATTTTTTAATTTATATATTTCACTTTCTTTTTCATTTATATCTCCAAACCTCATTGCTCCAGTAGAACAAGCTGATGCACAAGCGCAAGTATCATTAAATTCTCCTTCTGCTACTAGCCTGCCTTCTAATTTTGCTTTTAATATAACTGCTTGTGTATTTTGAATACAGAATGAACATTTTTCCATAACACCTCTGGATCTTACTGTCACATCAGGGTTTAAAACCATACGTCCAAGATCATCATTCATATGATAATCAAACTCGTCATTATTGTTATATAAAAACCAATTAAATCTTCTAACCTTATAAGGACAGTTATTTGCACAGTATCTAGTACCTACACACCTATTGTATGCCATATGATTCTGCCCTTGCCTCCCATGACTAGTCGCTGCAACTGGGCATACAGTTTCACAAGGAGCATGATTACAATGTTGGCACATAATTGGTTGAAATGCAACTTGAGGATTTTCAGATGGGCTTTCAAGTTCTCCAAATGAAGTAAGAGAACTTCCAAGTCCACTTATATCATCTTTCTTTACATCATCTTGATTAAATGTATCTTCAGATGAATAATATCTGTCAATTCTTAGCCAATGCATATCTCTACTTTTTCTAATTTCTCTTTTTCCTACCACAGGGACATTGTTTTCTGCATTACAAGCAATAACACATGCCCCACAGCCTGTACATGCATTCAAATCAATTGATAAATTAAAGTGATGACCAATAGACCTATCAAACTCGTCCCATATGTCAACATCTGGAGAAGAAACAGGAGTTTCAATATGATTTAAAGAAACTACAGCTTCTGCATTCCAATATTTTTTATCTTTAGTATTAAATATTTCTAATGTAGTTTCTTTAAGAATTTCTCCTCTACCCATTAGAGTATTATGTAGCTGAATACATGCAAATTCATGTTTCCCGTCAGTGACTTGAATTGAAACTAGTTGATCTGTCTTAAAATTTGTATATAATTGATATCCATTAACTCCAGTCATCATTTCATCCTTAACTCCCTTAGATCTTCCATATCCAAATGACAATCCTACTGTTCCTCTAGCTTGGCCTGGCTGAATTATTACAGGAGCTTTAATTGATTGGTCATTCAATTTTATTATTGCATATTTTCCATTTAAACCACCATCGGCATCATGACTAGATTCTGAAAAGAAAGTGCTAGGCTCTAAATATAGATCAAGTTTTTTTGCATCAAATTCTGAAATTGTTAAGTAATTATCCCATGTTGTTCTTGTTAAAGGATCTGGGAATTCTTGTAACCATGGATTATTAGCTTGCTGGCCATCCCCCATTCCAATCTTGGGATACAATGTTAATTCATATAAGTTTTTAGATGGTGATATTTTATTAATGAGATCATCAATGTTTGAATAAAATGTTTTATATCGCGCAGTTCTTAAAAATTTATTTTTTGAAATAGCACTATTCTTGTTAGAATATACTCCATCATGTAGCGCCTTATCCCAATAACTATCTTTTAAAATGTTTTTTTCCCAATTATCTTTAACATACTGATAATAAGATTTATTATTATTTGACCATACTAATAGCTGATCCTGAAATTGTTTAGTATCAAAAAGGTTTTTAATAACTGGCTGGATCAATGAAAAGTTCCCAGACTTAATTTCAACATCTCCCCATGATTCTAAATAATGTGAAGTAGCAGCAACATAATCAACATGAATTGCAGTCTCGTCATTTTTCATTGTAAATAAAACTGAAAGATCTAATTTATCTAGGGCATCAATAAATTCATTAGAATTAGGCATAGAGTATACTGGATTTACTCCAGCCATAATTAATGCCCCTATTTCACCTCTTTGCATTTGCTTAACTAATTCTATAACTTCATTAGAATTACCTAGTCGTGTCTTAATTATCTCATTTGGTTTAAAAGCTTTACTTTTTATCTTTTCATTTATTTGTAGTATAATATTTTGATAATTCTCATCATCAATTCCTGAAACTACTACAGCCTTATTTTTACTATTAAGAATTTCTCTAACAGTAGAATCTACCTTGTTTTGTAAATTTTCAGATAAATTAATTTTATTATCTAGTGAGAAAAGATTAGAATATATGGCTAGTAGAACTAATTTTTGTTCAGAAATCTTAACAGGGATTCTAATATCTGAATTTGCTCCGCTTAATGTCATATTTGATTCAAACTGAATATGTCTTGACATTTTCCCTTTCTTTGGAATTCTGTTTTTTGTGTAACCATCTTCAAATCCTCCCCCTTGCCAATCTCCAATAAAATCAGCTCCAATTGATACTATTAAATCTGCACTTGAAAAATCATAGTTTGCTAAACCTCTTTGACCATATCTTGTTTCAAATGCATCTAAAGCTGCTGACTCAGAAATGCTGTCATATATTACGTGGCTTACATTTGTATATTGGTTTTTAAAATCTTCAATTAATTTTTCTGTAGATGGGCTTGCAAAGGTTTGAGTTAATAAAACAATTGATTTTGATGAATCATTAATCTCTTTTAATTTTCTTTTAGTCTCAAAATCAAATTCAAGCCATGAAATAGGAAGGCCATTTTTTATAGGTTGTGCCAATCTTCCACTATCATATAAATCTAGTATTGATGCATGAACTCTAGCATTGGCAGAAGAAGAGGCCAGCGAGTTTTTTTCAATTTTTATTGGCCTGCCCTCTCTGTTTTTAACCAAGACATTTGCAAAATCATAGCCATTTGATATGGTTGTTGCATAAAAATTTGCTAGTCCTGGAACAATTTCATTAGGCTGTACAACGTAAGGTATGGACTGAATAACAGGGCCCTCACATGCGGCAAGTGTAGCGGCAGCTGTACTAAACCCTAAATATTTTAAGAAATCCCTTCTAGACGTAGAGCTATTAGATAAATTTTGCTGATCTCCTAAAAATTCATCTACAGGTATTTCTTCAACAAACTCTCTATGCTGAACACCATTACTAGGAATTTTTTCAGAATTTAAATCTGATAATTTTTTCCAGTATTTCTTTTTATTTGACATCTTAAAATTTATACATTAATAATGACATTTACCGCATTCCAATCCTCCCATTTGAGCAACAGTCAGTGTTTCAACTCCATATTTTTTTGACAATTCTTCATGAATTTTAGCATAATATTCATTGTCTTTTACTTTAACATTAGTTTCTCTATGACAATTTATACACCATCCCATTGTTAATGGAGAATGTTGATAGAGAATCTCCATTTCTTCTACTGGGCCATGGCAGGTCTGACATTCAATTCCTGCAACTGAAACGTGTTGAGAATGATTAAAATATGCGAAATCCGGAAGGTTATGAATTCTTACCCATTTCACTGGGTATGTTACCCCAGTATATTCTTGTGCTTCATCATCCCAACCAACTGCCTTATATAGTTTTTGTATCTCTGCATCATAAAATTCTTTTGAATATTCTTCTGTCGTTTCACCAGTATATTCGTATATAGTCTTATGACAATTCATACAAACGTTTAACGAAGGGATCCCCGAATGTTTGCTAACTCTTGCAGATGAATGACAATAATTGCAATCAATTTGATTATCTCCAGCATGTATCTTGTGAGAATAATGAATTGGCTGCACTGGCATATAGCCTTGATTAGTTCCTAGCTGCATTGTCCATCCATAAAAACCATAAGCACTAATAAATAAAAACAAGATTGCTGAACATAACATTAAAAATTGATTGTCAATAAATGCTTTCCATATAGGTTTTGATTTTTCTTCTTCAATTAATTTTACGTCATTTAAAATAGCAAAATTCCTTAGTGCATTACTAACTAAAAAGAGCCCAATGGCTAATAAAAAGAACAGAAAGGTGAAAATACCTAGAATAACCTCATTAGATAATCCTAAATCATTCGAAGCTGTAGTAGTTGTAGTTACAGCAGCTGTAGCAACTGGAACTATCTTTTCTTGATTAGTATATGCTAAAATATTTTCAATATCTAAATCGGATAATTGAGGGTAGGCTGTCATAGCAGATCGATTATATTCTGCATAAATTTTATTTGCATATTCATCTCCTGATTTTATAACTGCTGCACTATTTCTAATCCAAGCATAAAGCCATTGTTTATCAAGTCCTTCGTCATTTAATAGTCTATTCTCAACATGACGAAGTGCTGGGCCTGTCATCTTTTTATCTAGCTTATGACAAGCTGCACAATTAGCATTAAACAAAGTTTTCCCTACGGCTATATCAACATCCTGAGCAAATAAATTAGCGTATGGAAAAATAAAAAAAAGGGAGAAAAATAAATTGATAAAAAAACATTTAGAAAAATGAAAAATATTTCTAAAATTATAAGACCTTAAATATTGTCTTTTATATCTTATATCCATTCCAAAATTCATTAGAAAAAACAAAGCACAAAAGTAATACCAAAAATGGTTATTTTAAACATAAAATATTGATTATTTCTGTAAAATAGTAATTTATAATGATTCTAAATAAAAAAGTAATAGAATAAAATTATAATCCATTAAATTTGTTCATTATCAAAACAAGAAATGAGAAAATTAATTCAAGTTTTATTTATTTTATTATTTCTTTTTTTTAATCAATCTCTGCTATATTCTCAAAAAGGCAATACAGAAATCAATCAAAGTGTTGAGATACAGAAGGTTATAGAGATTAAAAAAGAGTTAAATAAAAGCGCTTTAATGCTTAGAATTCAAATTTATAATGGGAGTCGAAATGAAGCTAAAAAGATTAAAGAAAAGTTTGAAAAAAGTAAAATTGATTCAATCGTTGATATAGTTTATGAAACTCCTAATTATAAAATATGGGTTGGCAATTATATAAATCAATTAGAGGCCGACAGAAAATTGGTAGAAATAAAAAAATATTATTCAGATGCATTTATTTTTAGACCAAAAGTTAAACAAGCTGCTAAGGAAGAAATCGAAAAAAATTAAAGTTTCTTTTTAACTTCTACATTAATAAATCCTTCTATTTCATCTCCTACTTTAATATCCTTAAAATCATTTACCTGTAGACCGCAATCATAGCCTTTTTTAACTTCTTTGACATCATCTTTAAATCGTTTCAATGATGCCAAAGATCCTGAAAATATCACTACACCTTCTCTAATAATTCGTACATCTGAGTTTCTTAGGATTAACCCTTTTGTAACCATACATCCTGCAATAGTTCCTAATTTAGATACTTTAAAAGTTTCACGGACTTCACAAAGGCCGGTAATTTCTTCTTTTATATCTGGAGAA
>MDSY01134284.1_pt1 | contig 11877 bp, 7 predicted proteins | sample 811131 | NCBI WGS metagenome assembly MDSY01 (sample SAMN05326643, study PRJNA326480) | marine metagenome | isolation source: seawater | place: Atlantic Ocean: South West | collected 2010
ACAACCTTTGTCATCATTGGGTAGTGGAAAGCTAAATTTGCAGCCATGATTGCATTGATTAAAGGTCTTCAACTGCTACTTAGCCTATCAATTTTAGTTGTTTTACATGAGCTAGGCCACTATTTAGCAGCACGTTACTTCAAAACTAGAGTAGAAAAATTCTATCTCTTTATGAATCCTGGATTTTCGCTTTTCAAAAAGCAAATCGGAGAAACAGAGTGGGGAATTGGTTGGTTGCCACTTGGAGGATACGTGAAAATCAGTGGAATGATTGATGAGAGTATGGATACTGACCAAATGAGCAAGCCCCCACAACCATGGGAATTTAGGTCAAAACCAGCTTGGCAACGGCTGATTATTATGCTTGGTGGAATCATTATGAACCTACTAGTAGGTTTTTTAATCTACAGCATGGTTCTAATGGTTTGGGGAGAAAAAGTTTTGCCAAACGAATATTCTGTAAACGTCGATCCTAGACTAGAACAGTTTGGCTTTCAAAGTGGAGATCAAATTATAGAATACAACGGCGAAGAGCTTGCAACTTATCAAGATTTAAGGCGTAAAGCTTTCTCCGAACAAGTAATGAACGCGACTGTGATTAGAGGTGGTAGCAAGCAATTAATTACTCTTGATACAGAACTAGGCCAAATCTTAATTGACGAGGGCATTAAAAATCCTTTTAGCTTAATGATGCCCGCTGAAATTGATAGTGTAACTCCAGGTTCAAGAGCGGAAGAAGCAGGTCTAAATCCTGGCGACCGAATTATGGCAGTTGATGGATTTGAAACGGGCTATCAGGTTATGACAAAAGTCCAAATGGAAGGCAAGAAATCAACTCCAGTTTTACTTACTATAAATAGGTTTGGAGAGACTATTGTAATTCCTGCAATGACTGATACTGCTGGACATTTGGGGTTCTTTTTTAAGCCCAGGATTACTTATTTAAACCTCTTTGAGGAAAAGAATATAGAGTATGGGTTTTTTGAGAGTATTGTTGGTGGCTTCAAACTTGCATCAAACACGCTAAGAGAATATGTGATATCGTTAAGATTCCTTGCTTCAAAATCAGGGGCTTCACAAGTAGGGTCGCTAATTACATTTGGTAGCATTTTTGACGCATCGTGGGATTGGTTAATATTTTGGCATAACACTGCATTACTATCTCTAATCCTAGCATTTATGAATCTTTTGCCTATTCCAGCATTAGATGGAGGACACGTTATGTTCCTTTTGTACGAAATGATTACAGGCAAACCAGCTCCAGACAAAGTGCTAGAATATGCTCAAGTAATCGGAATAATTTTCTTGCTGATGCTTATGGTTTTAGCTCTTGGAAATGATTTCTGGCGTCTCTTCACTGGAGGCTTTGGATAAGTATTCATAAATTGGGGTATGCTAAATTCCTTTTTCAACCTAGAGAATATAGAGGGACTGGGCGTTTATAGCATCGTAATCGGTGGTAGCCTTATAATCATTCTTTCATATTTCGCAAATCTTCTTGCTAAAAGAACAAACATTCCTTCTGTTCTTGTTCTGATAGCAATGGGAATTGGCATTCGCCAGTTAATGCATACTGTTGGTTGGGACATTATACCACACGAAGATCTTATACTAGAACTTCTTGGAACTGTAGGGTTAATTTTTATTGTATTAGAAGCTGCTTTAGACCTAGAGCTATCAAGAGAAAAACTCCCTCTAATAATTAAAAGCGCTACAATTTCTCTTCTAATTTTAATTGCAAGCACTCTAGGAATTGGGTACTTCCTTGAAGTGGTTTTGCAGTTAGAAAGATTCTCGGCACTCGTTTATGCTATTCCTCTTTCCATAATGAGTAGCGCTATTATTATTCCATCTGTTGGAGGGTTAAGCATGGATAAAAAGGAGTTTATGGTGTACGAAAGCACCTTCTCTGACATTTGGGGTATTATGGCATTCTACATTGTTTTAGGTAATCAGCATGCCGAAACAACTTCTGAAATTTTTGTTGCAATAGGTAAAAACCTTGGTGGAACTCTTCTAATTTCTATAGTAGTTAGCTACCTCCTAGTTTACGTTCTTCAGAAAATTAATAGTTCAGTGAAGCTGTTTTTATCAATAGCAGTCCTGATGCTAATTTATTCTGTACAAAAAATTCTACATCTTAGTCCGCTGATTTTGATTTTGATTTTTGGATTGATGCTAAACAATTTTAAGATTTTCTTTCCTAAAATTTTCAAAAATGAAGCTGGTGAAAGCGCCTTAGGAGGTTTGCTTGACGAAGACAAAATGAAAGTACTAAGACATGATTTCCATGTACTAACATTAGAAAGCGCATTTATAATCCGAACATTCTTCTTCGTGATGTTTGGAGCTACCGTTGTTCTATCGTCATTGATGGATATTGAAGTCCTGTTTTTCGGATTAACCATATCCGTAATTCTTTATATCGCCAGATACTTCTTCTTATTAATTTTCAGAATCCCTGACCCTGCATCGCTTTTATATATTGCTCCTCGAGGATTAATAACCATACTCTTATTCTTCCAGATAGGCTCAAATCATAAAGAGCTCCAAACCGAAAAGTTCGATTCTGCAATCCTGCTTGTTGTAATACTCGTAACGTGTTTAGTGATGACTGCCTCACTTATTAAACAAGGTTCAGGACTAGAGCCCATTAATATAAAACAAGGGGAATCACTTCTTTCTGGAAAATCATCTAATTCAGAAGAAGGTTTAGGAGAAGATTCAGGCAAGGATGTATCTGTCGCCGGGGATTCGTCTGACAAGTCGTAATAATTCTAGGACAAAAAGTCTAGTCCTTATCACTCTCGTACTAACTCCACATGTTTGGGCCAAATCCGACAATTGTGTCGCAGCAATCCAAAACTTAGTTGACCTTCTCTTCATCACCTGAAATTGGCCACCATTTATTGATTCATGTCGACTTTTTTAGCTATGAGGGCTTTTAATTTATCAACGTATCTGCGGTTTTTGTCTATTATTTAGTTTCTTGTAGTATGAAGAAATTGAAACATCTTGTATGCATAATCTCTGGAATGTTAATTCTATTGGGATTTAAGGCAAATGCTCAAGGAACTATCTCAGGTGTAGTTAAGGATGCTGAAACAGGTGAATTCGTAATTGGAGCTTACATCACAAGTGGAGCAGAAACTGTTGCTACTGATTTTATGGGTAATTATTCTATAACTATCCCTAGTGGTGTACACGAGTTGTCGTGTTCATTTATTGGAATGGGCAAACAAACCAAACAATTTGATGTTAGAGATGGTGATAAATTGGTTTGGGATATAACATTGTCGGCAGAATCAAAAGTTTTAGACATAGCTGTTGTTTCTGCAGGACGATTTGAACAAAAATTTGAAGAAGTAACTGTCTCTCTTGAAGTACTACAACCAGCACTTGTAGAAAATAAAGCAACAACATCACTAGAGTCCGCAATAGAACAAACTCCAGGAGTTAGTCTTGTCGATGGAGAACCCCAAATTCGTTCAGGGAGTGGATTCAGCTATGGAGCAGGATCAAGGGTAATGGTAATGGTCGATGATTTACCTGTTTTAAGCGGAGACGCCGGCAGGCCTACATGGGGATTCCTCCCGTTGGAAAACCTTGAACAAGTTGAAATTATCAAGGGAGCAAGCTCTGTGCTCTACGGGAGTGCCGCCCTTAGTGGAGTAATTAACATTAGAACGCGTTACCCCGACGCGCGACCACTAACAAGAGTTTCTCTTCAACACGGCCTTTATTCAAATCCTCGGACAAGTGAAGCAATTTATTGGGATACTCCTCTGCAACAGTCAAATGTTAGATTCCTCCACAGCCAACAAATTGGCGGATGGGACGTAGTAATAGGAGGAAACTTTCTTGGCGACGACGGTCACAAAGGCCCAGAGATTGTCTCTTATACTGACTCAATTTCAGGTAATATTATTGGTGTTGACACTTTGCAAGGCTCATACAACCCTCTTTCAGTAGATCGATATGCTGCAAACGTTCGGGGAAGAGTTAATGTGAACATCCGTCGGCGTAAAAGCAAAATTGAAGGCCTTACTTATGGCCTAAGCACCAACTGGCAAATGGGAGAATCGCTTAACACTCTTATTTGGGACGATAACAATTCTGGAATTTATAGTAGCTATGATGGTGGTACAACTAGAACTAATCAATTAGTTGGAACCGTAGATCCATTTATTGAATACCTAAGCCCAAGTGGAGTAAGAACTAGTTTTAGAAACCGTTGGCAACATCTAGTAAATAATAATGACAATAATCAGAGCAATAGTTCTGATGTTTTTTATTCTGAAGTCCAAACCCAAAAATTAGGGGCATTTGGCATGGAAAAAACTGCGCTTACAGCCGGGGCAGTCCACCAGTACACAATTAGCAATGCCGAACTGTACATGGGAGGTGATACTACAGGAATTAATACAGCCCGAAACATTGCAGCATACCTTCAACTCGACCAGCCCATTTCAGAACAATTAAATTTAAGCATGGGCCTTCGATACGAGCATTTTGACATTAACGGCACAAAGGAAGGAAAGCCAGTATTTAGAGCTGGAGCAAATTATCAGCTAGCTGAAGAAACATATCTAAGGGCAAGTATGGGACAGGGTTTCAGGTTCCCAACAATAGCAGAGAAATATATAAGAACAGGTCTAGGGCAATTACAAGTTTATCCAAATAACGATCTGAGACCTGAGACTTCTACTAGCATTGAGCTTGGTGTAAAACAAGGATTTAAAGTTGGGCAATTTGGAGGGTATTTAGATTTCGCTCTATTCAGACAACATTACAATGATTTTATAGAATTTACTTTTGCCAAATGGGTTGAACCTGACCCTCCGCCAGGAGAACCTGGAGCGGGTCTTAACAACTTAAATGGCCGAGGATTTAGAAGTGTAAACACAGGTGAGAGCTTAGTGACTGGAGCAGAGATTAGTGTTATGGGTCAAGCTGAAATCGGTGAAAAAACAATAAGCCTACTTGCTGGATATACTTATACAAATCCTATCAGCGTAACTCCTGATTTTGACTATAACACTGAAGGAAATGATTATGCTGATTCTACAATTACATTTTCAAATACAAGCAGTGATCCTACAAACAATATTTTAAAATACCGTTCTCAGCACCTTGTAAGGTTTGATATGGAAGTGAGCAATGATATTGGTTTCCTCGGTCTAAGTGCACGTTATCAAAGTGCATTACAAAACATTGATGTAGCATTTTTAGACCTTGAGCGTTATGGTGCGGTTGATTGGGGGCTCATGGAATGGTTAAGTGCAAACCATAGTGACGAAAATGGTTGGGGCTATTATGATTGGTCTATTGCAGATAATGCAGCCGTTGATGCTGGATTCACAGATGAAATTGACGAAATAATAATTGACGGAGAGGAAGTAGATTATATTGATTTCATTAGAAATGTAGATGAAGCTTGGTCTAACGATCCGCTTTACAAATTGCCTTGGATTATCGACATGAGGCTTGGGTTTAACGTAAATGATAATTCGAAAGTTTCTTTAGTTATTAGCAACCTTTTAAACGAAGAATATGCAATTAGACCTCTTGCGGTAAATTCTCCTAGACTTTTTAATGTTGTCTATACATATGAAATAAAATAGGCCTTCTTTTGTCTGACTCATCTTCAAATATTGTTGCAATTATTCCTGCTAGATTTGGTTCTACTAGATTCCCAGGTAAACCATTAGCAATAGTTGGAGGTGTGCCTATGATAGAACGAGTTTATCGTAGAGTTAGAGATTCAAATATTGTAAATCGAGTTGTCGTTGCAACCGACGATATAAGAATTAAAACTGCTGTCGAATCTTTTGGAGGAGAGGTTGTAATGACAACCGTGGAATGTGAGAATGGAACTATTAGATGCTATGACGCATTAAAGCAGTTAAATCCAATCCCTAGTGCAATTATAAATGTTCAAGGAGATGAACCTTTTGTACATCCTGAACAATTAATATCACTTGTAGAGCTAATAAAAAAACCAGATTCATGCATCTCAACTCTTGCTCATCCAATGACAGCGTCTGACCCAGGAAGAGAGGACCCCAATAAGGTTAAAGTTGTCATCGATGAAGAAAGTAAAGCTCTGTATTTTTCCAGAAGTCCCATACCTCATAATGAAGGGACATGGTTGCAACATGTGGGATTATATGGATTTACTTTTTCTGCTTTAGAACTTGTTGCTAGATTATCACCTTCAATTTTAGAAAAACGCGAAAATCTTGAACAACTTCGTTGGCTTAGTGCAGGATTAAAAATTGATGTTGGAATAACTGAGCGCAGAACACCTTCTGTTGATACTCCAGAGGATTTGGCCAAAATTGAAGAGTTATTAGGAAGTGGTTGGACAGTTGACTAACTGAAATATCCTTCTTCCTCTTCTTATCTTTGCGCCATGTTAAATCGACTTTTACTAGTAGCAACAGTGCTTCTTTTTTCGTGTACTCAACCTACAACCAACTCTAATAACTCAATGTCAAATTCTTCTGAATTCATAACCAGTGAAACTCAACTAGGTATTTCAGCTCCAGAGGCTAAAAAGGTGCCACACACTACAGAAATTCATGGACTCAAATTAGAAGATCCATATTTCTGGATGAGATTAAGTGATGAACAGAAAGAAGCTAAAGTTGCTGATGACCAAACATCAGATGTTATTGATTACTTAAATCGTGAAAATGAGTACAAAGAAAAAGTCCTCCTACCTACTGAAGCTCTGCAAAAGGGCTTGTACGATGAAATCGTAGGTAGAATTGTAAAAGACGATGAAAGTGTTCCTGTGAAATACAGGGGTTACTGGTATTACAGCAGATTTGAAGAAGGAAATGAATACGCTTTCAATTGCCGTAAAAAAGAAACTATGGAAGCTGATGAGGAGATTATGCTCAACGGGCCCAAAATGGCTGAAGGACATAGCTACTTTTCTGTTGGAGGTTCATCTGTTAGCCCCGATAACAACCTGCTCGTATACGGAGTTGATACTGTAAGTAGACGTCAATACACTTTATATTTCAAGGACCTAGAAACGGGAGAGCTATTCGAAGATGAGATTCCTGAAACAACTGGTGGAGCGGTTTGGGCTAATGATAACAAAACCATTTTTTATACTAAGAAAGATCCTCAAACTTTAAGGTCTTATAGGGTTTTTAAACATGTTCTAGGAACGAGTATAGATGATGATGTCATGGTTTATGAAGAGACAGATGAGACCTTTTATATAGGCGTTGGAAAGTCCAAAAGTCAAGAGTATATTATGATAAGTTCAAGCTCTACATTAAGTACAGAGACTAGATTTATAAGAGCCGATGAGCCAGATTCTGATTGGACTATTGTTCATCCAAGAGAGGATAATCACGAATATAGTGTAAGTCATTACGGAAATGATTTTTACATACACACTAATAAAGGAGCTAAGAATTTTAAGTTGGTTAAAACTCCCGTTTCAAATACTTCAATTGAAAATTGGGTTGATGTAATCCCTCATCGTGATGATGTGTTATTAGAAGGAACAGATTTCTTCTCTTCTCACCTTGTTTTGTCGGAAAGAAAAAATGGTCTGACTAATATCAGAATTAAAAAGTGGGATGATTCTGAGGATTATTACTTAGAATTCAACGACCCTGCTTATATGGCATATACTGGGGCAAATCCTGATTACGATAGTGAGAATTTGAGGTTTGGCTACACTTCTTTAACAACACCTTATACAACATACGAACACAATTTTACAGATAGATCTAGAAAGCAATTAAAGCAACAAAAAGTACTTGGGGGAAAGTTCGATCCAGCAAATTATACTAGCGAAAGAATCATGGTAGAGGCTAGAGATGGTGTGAAAGTTCCAGTTAGTATTGTATATCATAATGACACTAAATTGGATGGGAATAGTCCACTACTTCTTTACGCTTATGGAAGCTATGGTTCAAGTACAGACCCAGGGTTTTCAAGCACTAGATTAAGTTTATTGGATCGTGGATTTGTTTATGCGATGGCGCACATTAGAGGTGGGTCTGAAATGGGTAGACAGTGGTATGAGGATGGAAAATTGTTCAATAAGATGAACACTTTTACAGACTTTATTGATTGTGGTGATGCATTAGTTGAATTAGGCTACACTTCTCCTGAACACATGTATGCGATGGGTGGTTCAGCTGGAGGGCTATTGATAGGTGCCGTTATGAATTTGGCCCCTGAGCTTTTTAATGGAGTTATTGCTGCTGTTCCATTCGTGGATGTAATTAATACAATGCTAGATGAAACAATTCCATTGACAACTTTTGAATTTGATGAGTGGGGTAATCCAAAAGAAAAAGACTATTTCGATTACATAATGACTTATAGTCCCTACGATAATGTTGAAGCAAAAGATTATCCTCATACGTTAATTACAACTGGATATTGGGATAGTCAAGTACAATATTGGGAGCCTGCAAAATGGATCGCAAAGCTTAGAGAACATAAAACAGATGATAATATTTTAATCATGCATTGCAATATGGAAACTGGTCATGGTGGGGCTTCTGGTAGGTTTGCGAGATTTAAAGAAGTTGCAATGGAATATTCATTTATGTTCATGCTCGAAGGAATAGATGAATAAATGAGGTATCGAAGGCTTACTAGCGAAGAGCTCGAGGCGGTTGAGAGTGAGTTTGTGAAATTTCTTGCTTCACAGGGTTTTGATGCAACAGGATGGCAAAAAATAAAAAGCGACAATCCACATCAAGTAGAATACTTGCTAGATGAGTTTAGCACTTTCTTTTGGGAAAGCACAACGTCGAGGATTACCTACTTAGAAAAATTAAGCGTAGATGATCGATGGCTTTTTAAGTTTAGTGAGTCGAGCGCAGAAGTTCTGAGATGGCAAAAAGTAGAAGGGAAAGAAACCCCAGAAATCTCTAAGGGGAAAAAAGAATTTCCTGAAGAGGCAAGGGGTAGGGAAATATTTTTGCTTTTAGAACAGGGGTTGCTCCCTTGTACTCCTGACAGACACGAAGAATTATCTAAGCTTTTTGAGCCATGATGCCTTACGGCCTGATCTACGCGCTTTAGCCATTTCCCTTCTCGCTTCATCCTCTTTTTCAAATTCTCCTATCGCAACTAGATGTAATTTGTTGTGCTTTTGATAATGAAATGTTGGGCTGTAACCTTCTGACTTCAATTCATCAGCAAGTGTGTGAGCGTTTTCTTCTATAGCAAAAGCTCCTCCTACAATTAAGAAGTTTACAACCTTGTTTTTTACAACCACCTCCTTTTCTTCTTCCGTATCATGAGTAGTTGTTACATATTCTATATTTAATTCCTCCTCCTCCGTTTCAACAAATACAATTTCAGAATTGTTTTCAGATGGGCTAAATGAAGATCTAATAACTTCTGGCGAAGGGAATAAACTTAAAAGTGTATTTGAACCACCGTTATCTGTAGCAATGTAAGTGCCGCCAACTATTGAGCCAACTGCTAATGTAATAGCAAGAATTGCCGCTACCCTTCCAATCTTTGTTCTTAGTGGAATAATCTTAGTTGCATCAGTATCCTGTTCCTCCTTGCCAGAGTTTTCGATTGGTTTTGATTGAACTTTTGGAAGTGGTATTCTTGTGTGACCAAACGAACTTAATGTTCTTACAAGCTCCGCGTCTGGTGCAAATCTATTTACTCCATCTTCTTCTGAATACAACCTACCTACTCCAGCAATTTCAACTGAATTTCCAAGTTTGAGTTCGCTTGAAATAATATTCGCTTCTTCCTCTGCCATTTTCATAGCTTCGGAATAAGAAACTCCAGTTGATCTTATAATTTCCTGAGCTAAAAGACCGTCGTTATGAACTAAGTTTGGATTAAATAAAACATCCCTAGATGGAGGAACTATTTCCTCTTTTTCTTCATCATACCATGCAGGTCTTACATTGCAAACGAACCCACCAAATCCAGGGATAATTACGCAGTCGTAATCCAAAAACATTCCTGGTAAAAGTGCTCTTGTATACTTCAAGTCCATGTATGCAAGATATGTAAATTTTAAGCTTTACCGAAGAAGGTTTACATGACCTTTCAACAATAAAGCACTCCTAGAATCTTCATATCTTAGAGTATAGAGATATACTCCATCTGGACATAAATGCGTCCCACTTTTTGAAGTTCCATCCCAAACTTCTTCAGGATCTTCAGAGTAAAAAATGCGTTCCCCCCAACGGTTGTAAATGGAAAGAATGTACCCATCTAATCTTTCACCTTGAACAAAAAATGCGTCGTTATCTCCGTCGTTGTTTGGCGTAAACGTATTTGGCACATAAACCGGGAAGTAAACGTCTAAATATGTTGAATCAACTCCAACACATCCATTTTCATCTACCGCATGGAAAACATACCATCCTGGTTCTGCTGAGAGAACTTCTGGAAAAGAACAATAAGAACAACTGAGGTTTTCTTCTGGTGTCCACCAAAATTCTTCCGCACTTGTTGACCCAAACAATCTTACTTCATCTAACCATTCAACATCTCTGTCTGGACCAGCGTCGACATATGGAGGTTGACCAACATAAACCGTCAATTGGTCACTCGCTGTACAGCCGTTTGAGTCAGTAACATAAACTGTAAAAGTTGTTGTTACAACAGGAAATGCATAAGTGTTATCACTATTTGGTTGGTTTACTAGTTGAGAAGGGATCCAACTATAAGACGATTGAGGGTCACTACCTGAAGCTGAAATATCAAACTCATCTCCCTTACAAATACCTCCATCTCCAGAAGCTTGGGCTGTTGGAACAATTACGTTTACTGATACTTCATCTATTCCAGTTCCACAGATATTTTGAATGTAGCAAGTATATGTAATATCTGAATCTGGAGTCGCGTAGGGATTTTGTACGTTGTTTTGGCTTAAATCAATAAAAGGCTCCCAAAGCCATGCATCTCCATCTGACGACGGTAGAGTAGTTGAGTATCCATCACAAATTGAAATAGGATCGTGTTGTACTCCTCCAGGAGGGCCAGGCACAACTGTTACAAGTACATTTCCCGAACCTTCGCATCCATATTGGTCTGTAGCTGTGACTGTGTATTGTGTCGTAACAAAAGGTGACGCCGTAACTGCGCTTGAATTTGGGTCGCTAATTCCTGCAGGAGGTTCCCAAAGATATTCATCACCACCCTCAGCTGTTATATCTATTCCATCTCCCAAACAAATCGCAACACCTGGAGTGCTTAGCTCTAATAAAACTTCACTTACAATAACCGTCACTTCTACTTGTGATGCTCCGCAAGCATTTTCATCGTGAGCTGTATACGTTGTTGTAACATTGGGAGAAGCTATTGGGTCAGGGATATTTGTAGCACTTAAAGTTGGGTCTGGAAGCCAAAACAAATCTGAAGATCCCCAAGCATATAATTGCACTTCTTCGCCAGCACAAATAGGCTCAACCTCATCTATTGTCGGGTTTGGTGGGTCTGCAATTAATACTGAAATCGTAGTTGATTGAGGGTCTAAACAGCCCAATGGATCTGAAACTGTCATAGTTACAGTCCATTCACCATTAGTCTCATAAGTATAAATTGGCTCGAAATCGTCTGAAGTATTTCCGTCGCCAAACTCCCAAAAATATTCTCCACCGCCTTGAGAATTATTTACAAACTGAATGGGCTCATCTGGGCAAATAATTTCTGGAGCTACAAGGTCTATGTCTGGAGTGATTAGCCCTAATTCAAATTTAAAGACTCCGAGGTTGCAGTTGAAGCTGTTATTGGTGCTACTCCATGCTCCTGCAGTTGTTGGAAAATCACTATTGCCACCACAACCTGCACAAACAGCTTGGTATACTGTTCCGTTTTTGTCAAATCTAGAAGTTCCTCCATCAACGTGTTCTG
>MDSY01001788.1_pt1 | contig 11876 bp, 8 predicted proteins | sample 811131 | NCBI WGS metagenome assembly MDSY01 (sample SAMN05326643, study PRJNA326480) | marine metagenome | isolation source: seawater | place: Atlantic Ocean: South West | collected 2010
ACGCAAAAAAAAGCCCGCGGTTCTCAAGGAACAGCGGGCTTCTTATTTTTCGCCGCCTTACTTTAAGTAAGAGGCTAAAAGACCCTACTTGTTTACCAACTTATCGTCGATAGCTGTATAAGGCTGGCCTTCGTACTTACGTACTTCATTACGGCCTACTACCATGTGATGCACTTCATCAGGTCCGTCTGCAAGGCGCAGAGTACGCTGGCTGGTGTACATACGTGCTAGTGGTGTCCACTGAGATACACCGGTTGCGCCATGAATCTGGATCGCTTGGTCGATGATGGTGCAGACTTTTTCAGGCACCATTGCTTTAATCGCGCTGACATAGTTACGTGCTTCTTTGTTACCCAGAGTATCCATCGCTTTAGCAGCTTGAAGTACCATCAGGCGGCAAGCGTCGATTTCGATACGTGCCCGAGAAACAAGCTCAATGTTCTTACCCAACTGGATAATTGGACGACCAAACGCGTGACGTGTGGTTGAACGACGAATCATCAGCTCTAACGCACGTTCTGCCACACCGATTGAGCGCATGCAGTGGTGAATTCGGCCTGGTCCGAGACGAACCTGAGAGATTTCAAAGCCACGACCTTCGCCAAGCAGCATGTTGTCTTTAGGAACGCGAACGTTATCAAAGTGAATGTGCATGTGTCCGTGAGGCGCATCGTCATGTCCAAATACTTCCATGCCGTCTAGGATGTTTACACCCTTGGCATCAATCGGTACAAGGATTTGGGACTGCTGCTTGTGAGCAGGTGCTTCAGGACTGGTCTTAACCATGGTGATCATTACTTTGCAGCGAGGATCGCCAGCACCAGAAATATAATATTTCTCGCCGTTGATTACCCATTCGTCACCGTCTAGTACCGCTTGTGTACCAATATTTTTAGCATCTGAAGAAGGGACACCAGGCTCTGTCATTGCGAAGGCTGAACGGATTTCGCCATTCAACAAAGGCTTTAACCATTGTTCTTTTTGCTCAGGTGTACCAACGCGCTCTAGTACTTCCATGTTGCCGGTGTCAGGCGCGCTACAGTTAAGAGTTTCTGAAGCCAGCGGACTCTTGCCTAGCTCATTTGCGATAAATGCGTAGTCTAGGTTGGAAAGGCCTTCGCCAGTGTCTGCATCAGGAAGGAAGAAGTTCCAGAGGCCAGAATCTTTGGCTTTTTGCTTTACGGTTTCTAATAGCTCTAATTGACCTTCACCGTAACCCCAATGCTCTTTGCGGCCCTCACCTAAACGAAAATATTCTTCGGTGATTGGGTCGACATTCTCTTTGATGTGCTTTTTGACCGCATCTAAGAGTGGTTGAGCTTTTTCGGACATAGTCAGATCGAACAGATCTGGATTTTCTAAGACAGCTTCTGTCATTTTATTTCCCCGTGTTTTTCTACGTTTCTCAAATGACTATAACCCAAGAGCTCAATGTATGACATTACAAAGTGCCGCGTGGCTGGTGTGTCTCGGTTTCTTCTAACATTCACATAATATTCACGCCAAAGGTGAAGTTTGGGCGTCGTCTGACCCCTCTTTCTAGCTCTTAGCTTTGAGCTTCGCGAGATGCTCTGAGTCGTATGTCATTTTCGGCCGCCGGCTCGCCTTTTAGCCACATTTGCGCGGCGTTCTTTTGCTGTAAAAAGTCTTCGACGATTAAATACAGGCATGGCACCAGCAACAGCGTTATAAAAGTAGCGAACAAAACACCCCAGGCAAGGGAGATGGCCATAGGCAAGAACGGCGATGTAGCTGGGGTGCTGGTGGACATCAGTGGTATGAGCCCAATAAAGGTTGTTACTGATGTCAAAATAATCGGGCGAAAGCGGATTGAGGTAGCCTCTAATATCGCATCCACCATGTGCATGCCCTCCCGTCGTTTGCGATTGGCATAGTCCACTAAAACGAGGGATGCGTTGACCACGACGCCGGACAAGGCAACGATGCCAAGAGCGGAGAAAAACATCAATTGTTCGTTTAACACAAAGTGACCAACAATCGCTCCCACTGCGCCAAAGGGAATAACGCTCATGATCACCAATGGCTGCAGATAGCTGCGCAGTGGAATAGCTAAGAGGCCATAGATTACCACGAGAGAAAACAGCGAACCAATGGCGAGTCCGCCTAAAGCCTCTGCTCTTTCCTCTTGCTCGCCGCCCAATTCTACATCGATGTTTGGATAACGCTTGCGAAACTCGGGCACAAGATCCTTGCGAATAATCGCACTGACTTCTTCTGGTGAAACAAGGCTTCTGTTCACATCGGCACTGACTACAACCTGGCGGCGACCATCTTTGCGATTGATCCGAGAGTAACCTCGGGCGATTTCAAAACTTGCGACAGAATAAAAGGGCACTTGATTGCCATCTGGGGTGCGGATGTACATGTCTTCCAAATTGCCAAGAGATTTTCGCTCACTTTCTGGAAAGCGTACCATGACACGTAGGTCGTCCTGGCCCCTTTGAACGCGTTGGGCTTCTGAGCCATAAAACGAACTACGTACTTGTTGGGCTAAATCGCGCAAAGTTAAGCCAAGGTTGCGGGCCTCTGGTAACAATTTCAGCTGTATTTCTTGTTTCCCAGAGCGAAAGGAATCAGCGATATCGAACACTCCGGTAAATCGCGAAAGCTGCGCTTTCATATCTTCAGCCGCTCTGCGTAATTCGTCTACATCTTCACCGCTGAGCTGATACTCAATAGGTGCTCCAGCTGAGTATTGTTCTGCGTCGAAACTGAGTTTTACCACGCCAGGAATACTACCCGTGTATTCGCGCCAACGGTTAGCGATGACTTTCGCGCTGATATTATTGCGTTCTTTGAGAGGTGCTAGATCGATTACAATCTCCGCTATATTGCTGCGCCCGACGCCTAGGGGCTTTCCCGGTCCGTTACGGTCAACTTTTTGCCCAACACTGGTCAGCACGTTTCTTATCAGCGGCGACGTCATGCCTAGCTCTTCAGTCATGTCTTTATTCAAACGCTTACTGGCCTCTTCAATTTGCCGTGCCACTTTGAGCGTGGTTTCAGCGGCAATGCCCTCTGACATTTCAATGCCGGCATAAACTCGGCTTCCTTCAACCGCAGGAAAGAAACCAAACACCGCACGACCACTGGCGATAAGGGCCAAGGCGAGTATGAGAACACCTAGACAAACAGCAGCAGTGGCGTAGCGCCAATTAACGGTCTTGCGAACAAATGGCATATAGAAATTTTTAGAAAAGTGCTCCAGTCCATCCGCTAAACCGCCTTGGAATTTGTTCCACATAATGGCCACTTTTAATTTTGGTTCTGAGCGATCTCGGTTAGCCAGGTGGGAAGGAAGGATCAATTGGGATTCAATAATGCTGCAAATAAGAGCAAATATCACTACCCACCCTATCGGCGAGAAAAAATTAGCCATGCGCCCTTCAACGAGAATCAGTGGCAAAAAAGCAGCTATCGTAGTTAAAACACCAAATATTACGGGAACACTGACCTCCAAGGTGCCTTCAATTGCTGCATTAATCGGCGATTTGCCCATTTGCTCATGGCCATAGACCCGCTCGCCGACAACAATTGCGTCATCAACAACAATGCCTAACACAAGAATGAATCCCATAACCGTCATGGTAGAAATAGTGATGTCAGTGAAGGGCAGTGCGCCAAGGGTGCCTAATAATGCAACCGGAATGCCAATGGCTACCCACATGGCTAGCTTAAACTGCAGGAACAGCGCCAGTACAACAAGCACCAACAAGAGGCCTCCGCCTGCATTTCTGGCCAGTACAGTCATGCGCTCGCTCAGCTCTAAAGAAGTATTGATCCAGACATTAGTAGACACGCCAGGAGGCAGACTGCCTTGAAAATCTTCTACCACTTGCTTTGTGTCAGCGGCAATTTTTATTAAGTCTTCCTTGCCTACTTGAGAGACGTTGACCATCACTGCGCGCTGACCATTAAATTCTGCGAGTAGATCACCTTCTTCAAAGGTGTCGCGAATATTGGCGATCTCGTCTAGGGTAACTCTAGTGCCGTCTTTTCGCGTGAGAACCACAACGTCAGCAAACTCCGCGCCCCAATAGGCTTGGCCGGTGGTGCGGATTAAAATTTCTCCGCCACTTGTTTTCAGCGTACCTCCGGGCATATCTAGGGAGCTGGCGCGGATAGCATTAGAGACTTGTTCTAGATCAAGGCCAAAAGCACGAAGATTTTGTTCTGGTACTTCAACAGAAATTTCATAGGGTCGAATGTATTCGACACCCACTTGGGAAATGCCGGGTACCTGAGCTATTTTGTCTCTTAATGTTCGAGCCATTTCTTTCAATTCACGCTCTTCACTTTGACCACTTATTGCGATCTGCACTACTCTGCGTGTTAGTGCGAGCTTAGAGACAATTGGTTTTTCAGTTTCCACAGGGAAGCTGTTAATACTGTCGACCAAACTTTTGATCTCGTTCAAAGCCAAAATTTCGTCGGCGTCTTGGATTAGTTGTGCCGTTACAGCGCAGATACCTTCGGTAGCCTGAACGTAGATTTTGTCTACGCCTTCCACCCCTTCAATAGCTTCTTCAATTCGAACACAAACGGCTTTTTCTACTTCCATGGGCGCAGCGCCAAGGTAAGGTACTGTAATGTTAACTGCCTTAATGTCGAAGTTAGGGAACTCTTCTTGGTTAGTGGTCAAAGCGCCAAAGACACCGCCTAACAGCAGCAGTACCATTAGCAGATTAGCGGCAACGGGATTGTGGGCAAACCACCTTATAGCCGTGTCCATTTAGGATCGTCTTCCGTTCAAGTCGATGCTAATCGGCACTACGCTCATACCTTCAATAGCCGTCTGCAGAGGCGATACACAAATGCGTTCGCCTGCTGCGACGCCGCTGGCAATTAAAACGTTATCTTGATAAAGGCGTAGTGGATTTATGGAGCGGAAACGTAATTTGTCGTCTGCGTCCACTATCAGTATTTGATTGTCGTTACGTAGCGCTGAGCGCGGCAAAATAACAACGTTTTCTGCCGCCACTCCGTGAATTTCGGCATTGAGAAATAGGCCCACGGAGATTGGATTAAGGGGCTGGTCGTTGGTCACGCGAGCAACTAATTGCACCATACGGCTAGACACATCAATTTCGGCCTCTGTGCGCACAATTCGGCCTTCCCAGGTAAGTGCGCGCCCCGCGTACTCAGTGGTCAAAGTCACTCTAGGCTGTGCGGCTGGTTGTAGTGATCTGTTGGGCGAGGCAGGAAGGTTGAGGTAGGCTAACTGGCGATCTGCAACGGGCAGTCGGATTTCTACTATGTCATTTGCATACAAAGTGCCGATGGGCTGCCCGCGGGAAACAAACTGACCGATGTCGACACTTTCCGATCTTACGATCCCAGTGAATGGTGCACGTAGCGTGGTTCTTTTTAGGTTTTGTTTCGCTTGCTCAAAATTGACGGTAGCGTCTTGGAAAGCAGCCTGCATAACTCGATAGGATTTGAGTGCATTCTCTAACATAGATCTTGAGGTAAGTTGTTTCTCCGCAAGACTGCGTAAGCGCGTGTACTCAAATTTAGCGTGTTCTAGCTCTGCGTCAGTTTTGTCTAACGCCGCCTTTGCACGATCGCGGTCGTTGCGATAGTCCAGGTTATCTATTTTTGCCAGTTCTTCGTCTTTCTTAAAATACCCTCCGCTAACTAGGCTATCTGATGTCCAAGTGATCCGTCCGGAAACTTCTGGTATGAGCTGGCTCTCGGTAGAGGGCATGGCGGTGCCTTGTGAATGCACCTTTAACCGTATGCCTCGAAAAACCGCCTCGGTGACATTTACGCTTACCGGTGTTGGTTTTAAGGCGCTCGGTGCAAGTTCGGGTGCTGTAGCCATAAGTGTCGCCGCACCAAAGAGGAAGACTGCGACTATCGCTGAAGGAATGATTAGAGTGCGGATCATAAGGAATTGGCCTCCTGGCCAGGAGTGCTTTGGGCTAGGTCGAATGCTGCGACCATGGTTTCCCGATTGAGTTCTGAAAATGCATCGAAAGCCGCTCGAACAGCCGCAAGGTCTCTTTTTTCCAATGCTAGATCTAGGGTTTTGGCGTTTTGGGCAAATCGTTGTGTGTCTACTTGAGCGAAGTTGGCAAGGGGCTCCATGCTTGGCACAAATTGTTCGAACAGCGTGCGCGCAATAATCTGTAGGGGCAAATTGTGACTGCTTTGCAGCATCTTCTGCATAAGTGCGATTCTGGCCAAGCTGTGGGCCTCCTTGCCGAGCTCTTGCTCGAAGAACGCCCTGACGAAGCCACGTATTTCCTCTATTTCTTCATCGCGTCTGGCTTTCAGCAGCTGCTCTGCGGCAATAGACACCAGACTGTTGATCACTACTAAGATTTGATCGACAAGGTGGCGGTCCGGAAGGGCACCTTGGCTCAAAAGGTGGCTAATGACGTCAAGGCTGGCTTGGTTAGTGTCTTTAACTCTGGCGCCGCCTGGTTGTACATCTACAATGCCCAATTGCTCTAAGCGTTTCATCGCCTCCCTGACGGCCCCCCTATTGGCGTCAAAACGCACGGCTAAGTCTCTTTCTGAAGGCAGGCGTTCGCCTACGCGATATCTCCCCTGTAGGACGTCCTCCGTTAGCTCGTCTGATATTTGGTCGTGCTTTGTTGTCATAGGCTTCGTATCAGGTGTCTTCTATCTGGCTCATTTGAAGCACTTGTATTTTTTAATAAAAGGTGTTTTTCGTATTATATTGGTCGGACCACATTGGTCTGACCAAAAAAGAATAATAGAGTATTTAGATTGAATTTCAAGTTTTTTGTTACGGTGGGTAACAATATTTGACCTATACGGTGTTACTTAGATGACGAAAAGTTTAAATTTGTATGTCGTGGGCTCTCCTTATACTGGTGCTGCGATGGACGGGGCGATTCAAGCTCCGACGAGTTTTTAAAGTAGTGATTATGCTGGAAATAGACGGTGTAAATTTTTAGAGAGGTGATTGCAGGAAGCTATTGCTTGTCATTTGCCAGCAACCGATTTGCTGGCATCCTTTAGGAAGGCGCGCTATTCCGTTACGACTCTACGAAGGCGCGTTCAATAACATAGTGGCCTGGGTGCACATTGCGTGCTTCTTCAAAACCATCCGCTTCAATGACTCCTACAATTTCTTTGAGCATGCTTGGGCCACCGCAAATCATAAAGCGGTCGTCGGCGACTGTAGGTTTAGGCTGACCTAAATCTTCGAAGAGTTTGCCGCTGCGCATAAGGTCGGTAAGACGCCCAGTGTTTTTGTACTCTTCTCTTGTGACGGTGGGGTAGTAGGTGAGCTTTTCGCGAATCATCTCGCCCATAAACTCATCGTTTGGCAGGTCGTGCTCTATATAGTCTGCATATGCTAATTCAGAAATTTCGCGAACCCCGTGAGTTAGTATGACACGGTCAAATTGATCGTATATTTCTGGATCTTTAATAATGCTCATAAACGGCGCAAGGCCAGTGCCGGTACTGATCAAATACAGAAAACGTCCGGGTAGCATGTTGTCAGGGACTAATGTACCCGTAGGCTTTTTGCCAACCATCACTTCATCACCAATTTTAAGCATTTGTAACTTGGCGGTCAGCGGACCGTCTGGGACTTTAATGCTGAAAAATTCTAACTCGTGTTCATGATTTGCACTGGCGATGCTATAAGCACGCAGGAGGGGCCGGCCCTCGTCGGCGGGAAGTCCAATCATTACGAAGTGACCATTTTTAAATCTGAACGATTGGTCTCGTGTTGTACGAAAACTGAATAAAGTGTCGTTCCAATGTTGGACGTGGGTCACACGCTCGGTCATTAGTGCTGCCATGAGATTTTCTTCGCGGTAACTGTCTGGAAATGTGAGCAAAGGATTTTAGACGAATTAGCTGATAAAGCGAGAGGCTGTTAGTAACTAGATGGCATATGCATAGATGGGAATTTCACTATTTTGCCGTAAATTTGATTTTGACTTTTAACATTGCTGGAACTGATGTTCGGTGGTTGTGATTGGGCTTTAAGGATTTGCTTCAAAAGAGTAACCTGCGCGACTGCTGGGAAAGGCAAGCTGTCACTGGGCAATAGCCGGCACCCTTTATTTACCCTTTGTACTGGAGACTCCTATGAAAGCTGTTGTAAAAACTGATGAATATACTATTTACCAACGTCGTGATGAGCGTTACGCCGTAGAAGATGCCAATAAAAAAGCTATCAATGGCGATGAAAAAGCAGCGATCTTAAGCAAGCATGAGTTAATTAAAGTAACTTTGCCTGCTGCTGCTGTAGAAGAGGTGGTAGAAGAAGTAGCTGCCGAAGAGGCGCCGGCCGCTGAAGTCGAAGAAGCATCTGCAGAAGAAGCACCTGCCGCTGAAGCCGAAGAAGCACCGAAAGAGGACTAAGGTCTACGCGCTGGCTGGTTTGACTTAGTAGTTTTATTTAGCGCCTGCCGCCTATTCAAGGCGGCAGGTGTCTCGACTCACGCCAGACTTGTCGTCATTGGTTGCGCCAATCCGGCATGTTGAGGTGGTTTGGGTTCCTAGGTTCGAGCAGTGAAGAGTACGCAAATCTAATCCCGGCCCTTTTTCTCGGACATTCATCGCCTCGGAGGCCTTCGCTGTGGTAGCCGTCCTAGCGGGATGGTAACTTCTTCCTATTAAACGCCAGGTAAGTTTGTTGTGCAAAGCTCGTCAGAACACAGTGACCCTAACTTAAAAGTTGTCAGCCCCTTTGAGCCTGCGGGAGATCAGCCAGCGGCAATAAAGGCTTTGGTTGAAGGGCTAGAAGCTGGCTTGGCTCACCAGACCCTTTTGGGTGTGACCGGTTCAGGCAAAACATTTTCCATCGCTAATGTCATTGCGCAGTCCCAGCGCCCTACGCTTATTCTCGCCCCCAATAAAACACTCGCGGCTCAACTTTATGGGGAGTTCAAAGAATTTTTCCCTGAAAATTCAGTGGAATATTTTGTTTCCTACTACGACTACTACCAGCCTGAAGCGTATGTGCCGGCATCGGATACTTTTATAGAAAAAGATTCTTCAGTAAACGCGCACATTGAACAGATGCGGTTGAGTGCAACTAAAGCCTTATTGCAGCGCGATGACGCAATTATTGTGGCGTCAGTTTCCGCAATTTATGGCCTTGGTGACCCTCAGGCTTACTTGCAGATGGTTTTACATTTAGATCGTGGCGATAAGTTAGAACAGCGAGAAATTCTCAGACTGCTGACGGACCTTCAATACGAGCGTAATGATGTTGTTTTTCAGCGGGGCAACTATCGCGTGAGAGGAGACATTATCGATGTGTTCCCTGCTGAGTCAGAAAAAGACGCGCTGCGTATCTCTTTATTTGATGATGAGATTGAAGAACTGTCTATCTTTGACCCGCTCACTGGCGAAATTTTAAATCGCGTGCCAAGGTATACGGTTTTTCCTAAGTCCCATTACGTAACCCCGAGAGAGCGTATGTTATCTGTCTTAGGCGACATCAGAGAAGAGCTGAAAGACCGCCTTAAGGACCTTAAAGACGATAATAAGTTGGTAGAAGCGCAGCGTTTAGAGCAAAGAACTCAGTTTGATCTCGAGATGATTAAAGAGCTGGGTTACTGCTCGGGCATTGAAAACTATTCCCGTTATCTTTCAGGTCGTGGGCCTGGCGAAGCGCCGCCGACACTTTTTGATTATCTGCCCAACAATGCACTGTTGGTGATAGACGAGTCTCATGTCACCGTGCCGCAAATTGGAGCCATGTTTAAGGGTGACCGTGCGCGTAAAGAGAACTTAGTGGGCTATGGATTTCGCCTACCGTCCGCGTTAGACAATCGTCCTCTGCGTTTTGAAGAATGGGAGCAACTATCTCCACAGATGATCTTTGTTTCTGCAACGCCGGGTAAATATGAGGCGCTGCAAAATGCACCGATAGTGGAGCAGGTAGTCAGGCCAACGGGCTTGTTAGATCCGCCAGTTGAAGTGCGGCCCGCAGGTAATCAAGTGGATGACTTACTTGGTGAGATCAGGTTGGTTGTTGCCAACAATGAACGCGTCTTGGTGACTACGCTGACCAAGCGTATGTCTGAAGATTTAACGGAATATCTGGATGAACACGGTATCCGCGTGCGTTACCTGCATTCGGACATCGATACGGTAGAGCGAATGGAAATTCTTCGCGATTTGCGTTTAGGTGAATTTGATGTGCTGGTAGGCATTAACTTGCTGCGCGAAGGCTTAGACATGCCTGAGGTTAGCTTGGTGGCAATACTCGACGCCGACAAGGAGGGCTTCTTACGCTCGGAAGGTTCTCTTATTCAAACCATGGGCCGCGCCGCAAGAAACCTTAATGGTCGCGCCATTCTATATGCAGACAAAATTACCGGATCTATGGAGCGAGCCATGGGGGAAACGGGCCGTCGCCGGGAAAAACAGATTGAGCACAACAAACTGCACGGCATCGAGCCGAAATCGATTAGTAAGAGCATTGCAGATGTTATGGAGGGCGCTCGTTCAACCAGTACAGGGTCTAAATCCAAACGCGGAAGTAAGGTTCAGCCTATTATTGTTCCAGATAGCCCCAAGGCGCTGGGCAAGCTTATTACGCAAATGGAAAAGCAGATGCTCAAACATGCTCAAGACTTGGAATTTGAAGAAGCAGCCCACGTGCGCGATCAATTACATCAGTTGCGGCAAAAACAACTGCTTGGCTGATTGAGCGCGACCTTATGGGCAGGTGCTTGGTCTAAATTGAAAAGAAAGGGTATAGATTGGTTAATCGAGGCTATTCAAGCTAGCCCTGATTACCCAGCGGCGATATACTCTTCATTCGCGAATTCAACTGTTTTAAAAAAACATGATGCTGCCGTTAAGAATATCGTTTCTTAGCCGGATGAGTTTTGGATGCGCAAAAGGGACAGGAAGGTAAAAATAGGCGCGTAGCTCAGTTGGTTAGAGCGCTAGCATGACATGCTAGATGTCCCCGGTTCGAATCCGGGCGTGCCTACCAATTTCCATAGACAAAGCGGGCTTCCCTAGTAAAACATCATTTCGTTGCCCAAAAAGAGCAGGCAAGGTGTCCGTGGAGTTGAAAAATAAAACTCCTGTAGGGTAGAGATTCCAATAATTTTTGGCTGAATGTTTTTTTGATTTTTTTGTTTAAACGCAGGGATGGGGTTTGGAAGTTGTAGGAAAAAGATAGATGGGACTTTATATAGCGATAGTTCTTGTTCTGTTTGGCTTGCCGTTGACTTTGGTTTTTATGGTTTGGTTACGCGGTGGGATAAAGGCCCCCAGTGATTTCATGGATGCGCTAAAAGTCTCGCTTAAGGTGGTGGGCGCCCTTATCTGCGTTTCTATTTTTACTATAATCTTCGTACAGATTGGAAAAGCTCTGTTTGGATAAGTGGCTTTTGTTAAGCTTAGAAACAAGTTTAGGAAAAACACTGTTTATGCCCGCCTTCTAGAAAACCTAACAGGCATTTAATGCCACTGCCGTTAGAGCCTCGCTCGGCGTGCCCCTTATACCAATGGATCTATCAGATCCACAGCAAAGGTTGTTGAATGCAAACGAAAGACATAGCAGTTATTCCCGGTGATGGCATTGGTCCTGAAATTACCCAGGCGGTCCTTCGTGTAGTAGATGCGGCGGCAGCAAAAGCCAAAGCCGATATTAATTGGATATTTGTCTCTGCGGGACTCAGCGCTTTAGAAGAAGGCGATGAACTTATCCCCGAACGCACAATGACTGAAATTTCGCGTTGCAAAGTGGCGTTGAAAGGGCCTTGTACTACACCAGTGGGAGAGGGCTTTACCTCCGTTAACGTGCGTTTACGCAAAGCCTTTAATCTTTATGCTGCAGTGCGCCCGGTGCGCAGTTTGCCTGGGGTGGAGACACGTTATAAAAATGTCGACAT
>MDSY01058657.1_pt1 | contig 11875 bp, 7 predicted proteins | sample 811131 | NCBI WGS metagenome assembly MDSY01 (sample SAMN05326643, study PRJNA326480) | marine metagenome | isolation source: seawater | place: Atlantic Ocean: South West | collected 2010
GCCCGCCCGCCCCGCCCTCACCAGGCTCCGTGCACGATGAAGCTGTGCTGGCGTTGCCGTGGCTCACGCCGCCGCCGGTGCCGCAGCTACGCACGGCGCGCTCACTTCTCATCACAATTGGCGCTCTCTGTGGCAACGTCGAGGATGAGGGCGACGCTGCGGGCGGCACTTCCAAGGTTGTGGCCACCACGCACGGGCGCAACGTGGGCCAGCTGCCCACCCACCCGCGCCTCGCTCATGCACTGCTCCGCGCCGCCGCCAAGGGCGAGGCGGCGCTTGCCGTCGCCGCCGCCGCCGCCGCCGTCCTCGAAGAGCGCGACGTGCTCAGAGGGGGGTCTAAGGCGCACGGCGCTGACCTACGCACGCGCGTGCGCTCGCTGCTAGGGAGGGAGCCCGACGGAGCGGCTGTCCCCGCCGCCTGGTACCGCTCCTCGATGAGCCGAGATGAGCTTCAACGCGCAGCGCTCAAGCTCTCGACAGACGAGGCGCCGCGTAAACCTGTGCCGCCGGGCACCGAGCCGCAAGCACACGCCGCAACCTCCTCCGACGACTCGAGAGAGGCGTGGGCGGAGCGCACGGGGATGCTGCTTGCGAGTGGGTACGCCGACATGGTGGCACAGCGACAGCCAGGGAAGACCAACGTGTGGGCGCTTTCAAACGGCAGGGGCGCTTCCTTTTACAGTGAGCGAGAGACTCTCGTCAAAGAAGCCGAATATCTCATCTGCGTCTCGCTCGACGGCGGCGACAAGCGCTCTGCTCGGATCCGTATGGCGGCGCCGCTCACCCTTGAGGAGTTGCGTGAGGAGCTACGCACGACAATCAGATGGGAAGAGACCGTCTTCTTGACGTCCGACGGCGCGGTGCGTGCGAGACGTGCCTAATCACCCCCCCCTCCCCCACCCCACCCTCACCCCCCTTCTCTGACCCCCCTTCTCTAACCCCCCTTCTCTAACCCCCCTTCTCTAACCTCCCTTCTCTAACCCCCCTTCTCTAACCCCCAATCAGAAACCCCTGAATCCTATTTATTCTCCCCTTCATCCCGCCCACTCACCATGCCTCCCGCTTCTTTTCCCGCTTCTTTTCCCGCTTCTTTAGGTGCGTGCGAGACGGGTTGAGCGGCTCGGGACGCTCGAGCTCTCTCAGGAGATGCTGCCGGAGCTGCCCGCCGAAAAAGTGCGTGCGCTGCTATTGGGTGCGGTGCGGCAGAAGGGGCTCCGTCGAGCCCTCTTCGGCGGAGAGAGTAACAGCGGGCCGACGCATCCCGCGCTCACTCTGATTGCACGCGTACGCATGTTACACGCACTTGAGCCTAGCCGCGGATGGCCGCTCTGGTCCGAGTCGCAGCTCTCTGAAACCATGGAGGAATGGCTAGCTCCTGCGCTCGACGGCGCCACCACACTCAAGGCGGTCGTCCAGACCGACACTGCTGCGCTTCTCGAGGCGTCGCTGCCATACGATCAGCAAGCGTCGCTCCGTAGTGACGCGCCGCTGGAAATGCTCGTCCCCTCCGGCGCAACGGTCAAGCTAGAGTACGTGCGCGGCGGCGACGACCCGCTCTCGGCGGCGGGTTGGGACGATGGTGTCGAACCTGTGGCACCGCTCCTCTCACGAAAGCTACAGGAATGGTTCGGCGCGCGGGAGACGCCAGTGGTAGGACCGAGCAAAGCGCCGCTCGCAGTCGTCCTGCAGCTGCTCTCGCCGGCCGGGGCTCCCGTCGCCGTCACATCTGACCTGCCCTCGTTCTGGAGCGGCGCATACAAGAGCGTGCGCGCCGAGTTGAGAGATAAGTACAAGAGACACCCCTGGCCGGAAGATCCAGCAGAAGCAGAGCCCACGCGGCTGACGAATCGCGGCATCGCAAAGCAAGCAGACGCGGCGGCGGTGGGCGGGGCGGCTGCCGCCGCCAAGGAGGAGTCACAGAACGGGAGGAAGAAGAAGCAGCGAGGTAGGAAGAACAAGGGTGGGTAAACTGCTCAGGAGGGAATGAAGACGAATAAAGGCAAAACAAATTCAATGATCATGATGCTGATGAGAGGAATAAGTTTACTGTAAGCACATAGCGTAATCCTAGTATAAGTGTAATATCAAATATAATAAGTACTAGTAACATATAGTAAATGGTTCAAGTTGATACAATACAAATATAGGAACCTGATAACCTCAAACCGGTTTTGGTTGACTAATATCCTGTACTTGTATTTGTATTATAATTATTGATTATAATAATAATTCTAGCTAATTTATATTAATATCATAATAATCAAAGTAGGTCGTATTACAATTACAGATATATTAATTTCGAGTGCTGATAGTGTTAGTGTACATCTAGATCTTATACTAGCGGCTTCGTGGACAAATCACGCACACATCCGTTCTAATAGATATTCCGTCTCATGTCTTAGCCAGCGCGCGCTTATTTGCAGCTCAAAGAGAAATGCTGATGCTCGTGCACGAGTACTACATTCAACTACGTACGACACTCACGGCTTGATTTCTGCTACAGTAGGTGCCAAGGGCAGCTGAGGTCAAGGCGTGTGTGGTGTGTGCGTCATGGGAAGTCGGGGTGGGGGAGACTGGTCGACGCAGGGCAGCGTAGTCTCAGGCTCAAGAGGACGGGGGAGTGCTCCATGGATAGGGGATGGGGTGAGGCACGGTGATGGTGCATGGGGGAGGTGTGTGCGCGTGTGTGAAATGATGCCTAGCTGCAAAGAGGCATGTCAGAAAGTGCGCGCGGCTCAATTTGGCGGCGGCGGCGGGCGGGGGCTCGACGGCGCCGGCGCCGCCGCCGCTGGCGGTGCTGGCTTTGCGCCTGGCTGCGATGGCCTCACGCCCGGCTTGGCGGCTGGCTTCGTTCCTTTACTCGTTGTTGCACCCGGCCTCGGCGTGATCACGTGCTCTTGGCTGGGCCCTCGCTTTCCAGCAGTCTTAGCAGCCTTCTTTTCTTGCCGTCTCGCGCGCCCTTGCTCCTTCTCGGCCGCTTTGAGGCGCCCCGCTTCACCGTCGGCGTGTTCTTGCATCTTAATCATCTCCTTGATGCAGACGCCTTGGAAGCTGAGCCTCTCCTCCGGCTTGCCCGCAGCTCTGCGCTCCTCGTGCCAGGCCTCGACGAGCTCGAGCAACTTAGCATTCATGCGCGGCAGGTCGCGCGCGACTGCCTTGCGCAGCTTCTCTTCCTGAAGCAACCTGCTGGCGGCGCCCCTCCCCTTTGCGAGGAGGCGGCTCGGGTCATTCGCAGCTGTGTCCATCTCTGCCCGCTGGTCGAGGAGCGCCTGACGCTTGGCTGCGAGCTCGAGCACCCTCGAAGTATGTTCGAGACGTGCCTTGAGCGCCTCCTCTTCCTCCTCCACGTAGTCGAGCTGCTCTTCCTCGGAGCGGCCAGAGGCGCCCACAGCGCACGCCGCCTCTCGCTCTCGCACCTACACGGAAAGGGAAAGGGAGGCTTTTGAGGGCGGGGCGAGGCTTCAAGAGCAGATGGCAGAAGCAGAGGGTGGCTTGAATGGAGGATGGCCTCCTCGGAGTCTAGATGCATCGGAGTGTGCGTGATTCGAGTGTCGCGAGGATCGCCGAGTGGCAGGTGCAGGCTGAGATGGGGCTGTGATGTTATACTGATGTTATACGGGTGCTGCTTGCCTCGGTTGCACTCAGGTAGAGCGCCTCCCAGAGTGGCCGCAGCCGATCTTTTGCGTTTTCGAGGAGCCGAGGGATCTGCTCTGCACGCAGCTTCTCAAGCCGCTCGATCTCGGCCTCGTAGAGGCCGAGCTGTGCGGCGCTGATCGCGTTCTGGGGCGGCGCGAGTGTGGCGCACTGGTCATCCACCAGCCCGAGCTTACGCCGCAGCTGCGCAATGTATGCGGCACACGAGGTGGCGACGCGTAGCCGCCGCGCCTTCTCTTCCTCAAGCTCCGAGAGCTTCGCCTGCAGCTCCGTGATTGCGATCCGCCCCGCGTCCTCCTCCGCGTCGCTCTTGCGGCCAGAGTCGTCCGAGCGCAGTCCGAGCTCCGATTCGAGCCTTCCGAGTGCGGAGCTCAACAGAGCGGCCTCGTCGATGCGCGCGGCACGCTCGGCTGAGGCTGCGGCGCAGCGTGCCTCTAGACGCCCAATGATCGTGAGCGAGAGCCCGCCCTCCGTCGACGCGTCTGGCTCTATCTCTGCCCACTCAGGCTTGGCGGCGGCCGTGCCGCCGAGCGTGTTCAGCTCGGAGAGCGTCTGCGTGAGCTTGGTCTCAAGGGCACCGCGCTGCGCTAGGCGCTGCGAGTGCGTCGTTCTCACCTGATCCAGTGACTTTGAGAGTGCGCGATGACGCGGCACGAGCAGAAGGTTCTCAGGGAGTTGCGGCTGCGAGCTGCCGAGGACGTGGTGCAGTGAGGTGAGTTCCTCACGGAGCTTGGGCTCCTCCTGCTGGAGCTGGTCGCGTTCTCCCTTCTGCGTGCGCCCCTCGCCTGTCAGCTGCGCCTCCAGCCGCTCGCGCAGCTGTGACAAGCGCTCCTCGCGCTCCGCTTGCGGCAGCCCGCAGTCGGCCCAGAGCAGGTGCAGCTCCTCGAGCGCGGCGCTGCCGTCGAGGAGCGGGTTCGGGCGGGCGCTCCAGTTCTGTCGTGGCGCGTCTTTGCGCATCGGCGAGAGCGCTGCGCGGGGTAGACTCGTCCTTGGCTTCTGTACCATCACCGCAGCGAGCGGATTGGCGTTCTCCAAGTCCATCGTGCGTCGGTCTTCAAAGACCTTTCAAATTCGCTTGCCAGTTTTCCAGTAACCTGTTCAAATGTAGGGCCTGGGTTTTGGGTGTTAGCTAACTTAACTATGACGCTCGCTACTTAATACATTAACTCTTGCCCAATTTCTTTTTGCGCAATGTCGAATTCGCTTTCGAGAATTGGCGTTGTCGGCTTGGGGCGGCTCGGGCTCTGCCAGGCACTGCTTCTGGACAAGGCCGGTTTCGATGTGCTGGGTTGTGATGTGTTCCCCGCATATGTGGACTCGATCAACCATCGCACCCTCACCTCATCAGAGCCAGGTGTCACGGAGCTGATGGAACAAGCACAGAAGCTGCGAGCCACCCTCAGTCTAGCAGATACGATTGCGCACGCGGAGCTGATCTTGATCTATGTTGCAACTCCAACGGGGATCGGAGAGCACGCGTATGACTGCGGCGACTTGAGCCGTGTGCTGGACAACGTCGCACGCATTGGTCCAACGGACAAGCATGTTGTCATCTGCTGCACTGTGCTGCCTGGGTACATTGAGCGCGTCGGCTCGTTTCTGCTTGAGAGCTGTGCTGGCTGCACACTCTCCTACAATCCCGAGTTTGTCGCGCAGGGCGACATCGTGCGCGGTCTGGGAGCAGCCGATCTCGTCCTGATTGGCGAGGGTTCGACGGCTGCGGGAGATCAAATACAATCTGTGCATGAGCGTGTGTGCGCCGCTTATGCAGAGTGTCTATCGTGGGAGTTCAAGCCGCCCAAAGTATGTCGGATGTCGCCTCAATCCGCAGAGATCGCCAAGCTTGCGTTGAACTGCTTTGTCACGACGAAGATTGCCTTTGGCAATGCGGTCGCCGACATTGCTGACCGTACACCAGGAGCAGACAAGGAGGCCATTCTGAACACGCTGGGCTCCGATAAGCGCATAGGCCCGAGGTGCCTGTGCCCGGGGTATGGCTTTGGTGGACCATGCTTACCTCGCGACAATCGTGCATTCGGCTCTTTCGCTCGCTCTGTAGGCATTGAACCATTCATCTGTGAAGCAACAGACAAAGCCAATGCGCTACATGCACAATCAATGGCTCAGCACTTGCTCAAACAGGACTTGGAGCGCTATACTCTCACAGATGTGGCCTTCAAACCTGGATGTCCCGTGCCTGTGATCGAGGAGAGCCAGCCACTCGAAGTGGCCAAGCTGCTCGTGCGGGCGGGGAAGATTGTCGTGATACGAGATCGCGCCGCTATCATCGAATTGGTGCGTCGCACGTATGGGCGCATGTTTGAGTACGAAATCGACTCAGGTGGCACAGACGAGAAGCACAAATCAGGGCAAGAGGATATACAAATGGGCAACCCATTGTCTTCGTATAATAGGTAGTCAACTAGGGAGCTTCGGTAGGAGTTGGTGACAAAATGATGCTACGTGGACGTGCTCGCTGTGGGTGCTGCCAGCTCCCCTGCTTGTCCTAAGATATGCGTAACATGGGTTCTCGTGCACTTCGTCGATCAGATTGTCAATGTAGAATTCATTCAATACATCATATTGACTCATAACCTATTTCGGGGGGGTCGTCAAAGTCTAGATCTAAGCTAATACTAATAGTAATATTTAATATAAATATACCGCTGGAATATATAAATCTAACGACCACTATTCCACTATGGTACTAAGTACTACAACTAGAACTATCTTATAGTTTATTAGGTATGCTAGCATATGCTCTATTCGTAGGCCCCAGTACTACCTCGATTTGGCACGTCCGTGTGTTACCAGCTAGCTTCACTACCACTCGCCACGCTCGTGCAAACAGATCTACTATGAAACGAGAAGCACGTATCAATTTTGGAAGAGGAAGCGAAGGTCCTCCTCAGTGAGCTGTGCGAGGCTGCCCGCGTCTCCACCAATGGTACTCTCAAAAACAAGCCGCTTCTTATCTTGCAGGCGGATGATGCGTTCTTCAACCGTGTTGCGCACAACGAAGCGTACTGCTCGGATGGGCTTGTGCTGCCCCAACCGGTGCGCACGATCAATCGCCTGGTACTCGGCTGCTGGGTTCCACCAAGGGTCCATCAAGTAGATGTGAGATGCGACGGTGAGATTGAGGGCAACGCCTCCAGCCTTGAGTGAGATGACAATGACACGCACATCCGGGTCCTCTTTGAAGGCAGTGAGGACGGCATCTCTGGCTCCTAGCGACACGCTGCCGTTGAGCTTGACGACCTTGATCCCCCCTCGTTGGATGCGGTGCTCGAGTAGGTCGAGGAAGGAGACGAACTGAGAGAAGACGATGGCCTTTGCGGAAGAATCTGCCTTGACCATTCGTGACAGCTCTTCCATCAAAGCTTCCATCTTTGTGCTCGTTTGGAAGTCTTCGAGGCTCGAGAGCTTCGAGAGAATGCTCTTGCGCGCGTGGGCGTTCCGCGGCACAAATGAACCTTGCAAGTCGATTGAGAGCGGCTTGCTGCAAGTGGGACAGCCCGGGGCCTCGTCATGTTCTCGTAGGAGGAACTCCTGCACGCACTCGCGGCAGAAGCTGTGCTCGCACGCACTCGTGATGGGGTCCTGCGCCGTATCGAAACAGAGGCCGCACACGACGGGTACGCGACTCGCGTTCGTGTCGTCCCCGTCGCCCAATACAGTTGCGGAGGTCGCTTCGTCAAGCTCACGCTTGGGGTTATAAATCACGAGGTACGGATGGTCCACGGCCTGCCTCAGCCGAGTGAGTAGATCGAAGATGTGCGCGTAATTGTTGAGTAAAGTGCCAGCCTCCACATACCCGGAGAACTGTGCCTGGGACTGCGTGTAGATGGCTTGGTAGAAGTCGTTCTCCTTATCGTCGAGGAAATTCGCTTCGAGAGTGACGAGCTTGGGCGGCAGGACCATTTCGTCGGCGCGACTCGCTTTGGTGCGACGGAGCAAGAGTTTGCTCAGCACGTCGCGCTTGAGAGTCACGAAACCCTCCGCGCCTGCGCCGATGTAGCCAAACTTGCGAATCGGGTTCACGATGGCCTGATTGAAGAGTGAGTAGTGCTGCAACGGTGTGTGTCCGCAATGATTGCAGTAGCGGTACTCGGCATCGAAGGAGTACTCGCGGCACTTGCAGTTGCAGACCCCTCCCTCGCAGCTTTTGTCTTTGGCCTTGCAAAAGTAGTAGCAGTAGGGGTCGAGCCGGCAGAACTGTACGAGCGAGTAGAGCTCGCCGACCCGATTCTGCAGAGGAGTGCCCGAGAGACACCACCGGAAGACGGCGTTGAGCGCAAACGTAGCCTGTGCAGTCGATGAGCGCCTATCCTTGATCGCATGTGCCTCGTCGAGCACTACTCGCCTCCAGTTGACTCGATGCAAGACTGAACGCGAGGCCGCTCTCGCAGCGTTTTCAGCTCTCTCAGCAGCCTTGGCAGCGCGCCGTGACAGATAGCTCCCTCCGTCGTTGCTGCCCTGGGCCATGTCATCGTCGCTACCCTCGCCACCCTCTTCGGCACTGCTGTCGACACTGTCACTCTCGACCGCCATCTTGGCCTTGCCTTTGCCGTTGGCCTTGGCCTTGCCCTTGGCCTTGCCCTCGCCCTTGCCCTTCCCGCTCTTCGCGTCGCTCTTCGCGTCGCTCTTCGTGTCGCTCTTTTGCTTCTTTTTCTGGCGCCCTGTGACGCTCGGCGAGCTCTTGCGCGACGTCTTGCTCGAGGAAGCACCAGAGGAGGCGGCCTCGACGGCGATCGGCGTCGGCGATCGCTTCTTGCCCTTCGGAGAATCATCGTCGTCAACGTAATCGTCATCGTCATCGTCATCGTCCTCATCGTCCTCATCCTCGCGCTCGTCCGCCTGCAGACCCATCAGCTTGGCAAGTCCACCTTCGCCCGAGCGCACCGCCCGCTTTTGCGTCTTGCTTTGCGCCGCGCTGCGCTGCGCGTTCGGGCCGCAGTGGAAACGATTGTGTACGGCAAGCTTCTGCTCGTTCTTGAACTTTTTGGCGCAGTACGGACACGAGACGTACTTGTGCGCTTGCGCAATGCGGTAGTCGTACTCGAGGGTCTGATATGAGGTGAGCACCACGTCATGTTGTGCGAGCTGCTCGGGAAGTGCCTTCCGGTTCGCTCCGTAGTAGGTGTGTACCGTGAGCGCGCCGGGCTTTGCCCAGCGCAAGATCTCCGACTTCCACTGGACGAGCGCTATCACTGGCAATACGATGAGCGTCCCTCCATTCGGGAGCCCCTCGCATTCGTGGCATACAGGAGGCGTCTCCTTGTGAGCGAGCATCAACGCAATCGTCTGGAGCGTCTTGCCCATGCCCATCTCGTCCGCGAGGATGCCGCCGCGAACAGTGCTCTCCTCCTGAGCGCACATCCACCCGAGGCCCTCCTTCTGGTAGGGGAGCATCTGGGCGTTGAGCTCCGGTGGGGGCTCTCGCTGCGTGCTCCACGCCTTTGCGGCCGATTCGATCTCGGCGTCTGGGTCAATCGCCTTGAGGTGAGATGGCGGATCAAGCGATGAGAGCATCTCAAGCACGAGCGGCCTGTCTTTGTCCTCGATCGCATCGAAGCCCTCGAGGTATTCGACGGAGCAAACAGCCGAAGGGAGTCTGCAGCACGCCAAGTGCTGCCAGCGCCAGATCTCTCCCCACCCCTTCTCGGCCTGCTCGATGCCCACACGCAGTGCTTCCTTCTCGATCAGCTTTCCGCAAACCTGGCACTTGGCGCGGCCGGACTTTGCATATTCCACGCAGTAGTTGCCCGTGTGACACGCTGGCACCGGACGAATCGCAACGCACCGATCGTTCCCGGGCGAAAGGGCCGCTGTACTGCTCTCTCCTGTGTTCGACGGGGCGCGCTTGGCGGCCACGATCGACGGGGCGCGCTTGGCCACACGTCTTGACTTTGAAGTGTGCGGCTCGAAGAGACTCGCGGAGTCGTCGGAGTCCTCTTCGTTTTCGACGTCGGATGGCTCGTAGGCGTCGTCATTGTCCGCCTTGGGCGGCGAACTCTTGCACTTGCCCTTGCCCCTGCTGCGTCGAGCTGCTTTCCGACAACAGCTCGGGCAATGCCACTCGCCAGAGGGCACAACCTTCAAAGCAGGTTTGAGGCAGAGCTGGTGGTAAGGGTTGTCGCATCCATCGCAGAGGAGGATCTCGTTGCTTTCCCAAGCATCGCCCTCGCCGCACACAGAGCAGACGATGTCGTCGGACATGCGGCGAACACTGATGAATCTTTTTTTTTCGCCAAAAGGGGTCAAGGGGCGAGGTTTGGACTGCGGCCTCCCGGGTGTCACCATGGGCCAGTTAAATATGTACGTGATAATTCTAATTAAAATTAGATGAAGATTACTTGGAGTCTTGGACAGTCATGTGGTATATGACAGGATCGCTGCTCATGTGTGCTCGGAATTGTCATGGTATGAGTTGCCTTGGCGTTCGCGCAGCATTGAGCATGTCTCGCACTTATTAGCGGGATGGCTCTGCTACGCTTGCAGAAGATATTGCGTGGTGCGATGCTGTTTTTGTGTCGTGATTTCGAATCAGTTTTTCGGTGCACATCTTGTCCTAAGCGCGTACGGCTCGTGAGGAACACTATTTTGTTCGCCATTTAAAGCTACTGTGTATTTCATATATGTTTAAATGGCATGCGGCGATGTTGTACCCTTAAAGGGCTAAAGGCATGCGGGATGTTTTGATCCTCGCCGAAAACATTAACTACAAGTTTGCCTCGTAAGTTTCGCACGCACCGAGTATGGATCCCGACGCGCTCCCTCCGTAACACTTGCACCACAATCATGCGTGGGTCGATACAGCAACGTCAACGAGAGGTTTTGCTCCAGCTGCTCTGCGGAGTCGCCTGCCTCTTCACCGCGACCGCATCGCCGATCAAAGAAGCGGTCGCAAGAGCACCGGTTTCGGGCCACTATATTCCGCGGCCTCCGTGGGATGAGGATACGCTCGACGCAGTCTTGTCCGCGCTGCGAGAGCAAGGTTTCGACGTGCCCACGAGCACGGAAGCGAAGCGTGATGTTCGAACGCTGGACAAGCTACGAGAACAAGGACTTTCAACAGTTATGGAGTACGCGCAGTCGGACGCGTCGCTGGACTCGGAGCTGTCTCGCCGCGGCGCTGTCCTATCAGCGTTATCGCGACTCCCCTCGCCACCTCCGCCCAGGCCTACGCCTTCGCCGTCGCCTTTGCCCCCCTTTCCACCACCCCCACGCCCCCCACGCCCCGAGGGAGGGCAGGCGTCAATTAGCAGTTTATCAGCCCTCCATATGCCGCCGTCGCCACCTCCGTCACTTGCTCCCTCCCCGTGCTCTCCACCGCCACCTGCGCCGCTGCCCCCGTTTCCGCCGCCTCCCTCGCCACCGGCGAGCCCAGCCGAATCTCCACAGCCGAGCGCCCCGCCGCCGCCGAGGAAACCGCCAGGCTCGCCGCCGGCAGCCCCGCTGCCGAGTCTTCCACCCCCATCACCTGAATCTCCACAACCGAGCGCCCCGCCGCCGACGCCGAAGAAACCGCCAAGCTCGCCGCCAGCAGCCCCACTTCCGACGCCGGTGAGCCTTTTAGCTGAATCGGTTGCACCACCTCCCAGCCCGGAAAAGCCAGAGCCGTCGCCGCCGCCGCCGCCGAGCCCGAAAATGCCCGAACCATCGCCGCCTCCCCCGGTTCCAAATCAGCCCGAACCATCTGCCTCGCCGCCGGCAGCCCCACCTCTACCGCTTCCTCCACCACCTCCTAGCCCTCATTCGCCTGAATCGCCGCCGCCGCCACCTCCCAGCCCGGAAAAGCCAGAGCCGTCGCCGCCGCCGCCGCCGAGCCCGAAAATGCCCGAACCATCGCCGCCTCCATCGGTGCCAAATCAACCCGAAGCATCTGCTTCGTCAGCGCGCCCTCCAATGCCATTGTCGCCGTACCAGTCGCCGATGCCGAGTAAACCGCCAAGCTCGCCGCCGGCAGCCCCGCCGCCGACTCTTCCACCCCCAGCACCTGAATCTCCACGCCCAAGCACCCCGCCGCCGCCGCCGCCGAGTAAACCGCCAAGCTCGCCGCCGAGCAAACCGCCGAGCTCGCCGCCGGCAGCCCCGCTGCCGAGTCTTCCACCCCCATCACCTGAATCTCCACGCCCAAGCGGCCCGCCGCCGACGCCGAGTACACCACCAAGCTCGCCGCCAAGCTCGCCGCCAAGCTCGCCGCCAAGCTCGCCGC
>MDSY01106188.1_pt1 | contig 11875 bp, 9 predicted proteins | sample 811131 | NCBI WGS metagenome assembly MDSY01 (sample SAMN05326643, study PRJNA326480) | marine metagenome | isolation source: seawater | place: Atlantic Ocean: South West | collected 2010
AGTTATTATCTGAAGCAATGGCACGAAAAAAAGTGTCTGGTTTTTGCAATAACAAACCACAACCGTCACCTGTTTTACCATCACTGGCTATACCACCACGATGTTGCATACGATCTAAAGCGGAAATAGCGGTCTTAATTAATTTATGGCTGGTTTCACCTTGTTGGTGAGCGATTAAACCAAAGCCACAGTTATCTTTTTGGACGCTATGATCATAAAGCTGCATTTTCTTCTCCTAATAATAAACCAACTTACTTAACAGGACAGTCTAAGAGGAATAAATGCATGGAAAAAATGCATAAATAAGGCTCTTATTGAGAAAGTTGGACCATCAACATTACCCAGAAATTAGGCAAACGTCAATAATAATAGAGCTTTTACTCGTAATAAATTTACACCAATGAAAACATCCATGTGATTAAAAAAAATATCAAAAATTAAATTATTGAATTATATGATTTTAATTTTTACGCTTGGTTTTGTTGATTTTAATAATCGTTTAATTTGAAATAAAATTACATTAAAGTTCACCTAATTATGAGCATGAATATTCATTATTTATTTAACTTATAAAGTTGTTGTTGCAGTGTAGGTAAAGCTAAAAAAAAAGCCGCTAGCGTTTCTGCTATTGGCTTTTTTGGTGTTTAAATGTTTTTAGGGTTAATTAAGGTTGATATCCACCTTTAATCCCTTTTGTTGTGAGGCTTACCGCATCATGGGCGTGCAATGATTCAAGGTGATTAATACGAAGCCAAAAGTCATCGAAATGCTCAGCCTTATTTAAACTGTATTGTAAGCGACGTGCCGCATCTTCACAAAACATTAGATTTTGGCCATTAAGACGAGCAAATTCTTGTTCGTCTTCACGTTTTACCGCTGCTTGAACCGGTGTCTGTAAGGAGCTTTCAATCAGATTAACCAGTTCAGTAATTGGGAACGCATTCAAATTAGTATTAAGTTTAACTTTAACTTCAGCCACTGAGCGCTGTGAATGAGGTGTTGCAACAACACCTTCAGTTGTACCTAGCCAATTATGGACGTCATTAATATCTAACTCATTATGCTGAGAAAATTTATCTTGGAAAGCTTTCTGAATTAATTGTCTGGCTAGCGCAGCAGAACATGGGCAAGTAGATGAATAAGGAATATCAAGGCTAAGCTCGATACTTAATTGGCCTTTATTAAGAAGTCCACTAATAACCACAGGGTATGCTTTCCAGCCTTCTTTTCCACTAATTAGAGATTTTCTGCGTAAATGATAGTCAAAACTAAATTCTACTTTTGCTTGATCACTTAAGTCTTGGTGACTACTTATAAAGCCATCAAGCAAGGTCACTAAACTCTGATAATTCAGGGTGTTTTCAGTAGACAGTTCATCGATGAGTAGATAAAGCCTAGACATGTGAATGCCTTTAGCTTTAGCTTCTTTAAGGTTTACAAATGCATCAATATGTGCAGAAACCATACGTTCACTTTCATCTTGTGAGGCTACCATTACAGGCATTTCGATATTGCTCATACCAACCCAATCAAGTGTACCTTCAGTTTGAGCGGTCGTATGGTTAGCAATATCAGGCATTGATGTCGTCATTTCGACTCCACGTTAAAACGATAATGATCAGTTAATCTTCAATAATTTTACAAAAAATAGAAGAGCACTAGTAAGGGCGCATATTCTAGCTTATTTTTTTATTGTGATCATTAGCGTTATTAATCTATATAAGAAAAATATCTTATTAAAACCATTTTTGTTCAGTTTTAACGACGTTTGTTTGACTTTAAATAAGACATTACTGTGTTAATATTGTCGCTTGTAGGTAAATAAGGAACTAGCTATGAGTTTGAGTCAAACCAGTGATTACTTAGATTTAGTATTGCTTGAACACTATTTAAACAGTTTAGGCAGGGCCGTGGTTGAGCAAATGTTTGATTTGTATTGTAAGCAAGTTACCTCATACATAGCAGATATTGAGAATGCTAGTGCTGGTAAGTGCATCATCGAATGGCGACAGCATTGCCATAAAATGAAAGGCGCAGCAGGAAGTGTAGGCATGACAATATTGAGTGAAAGATTAAAAAAGTTAGAAAAAATAGATGTTATACAACTTGATGATGCTACGTTAGCGATTGATTTAAATAGACTAAATGATCAATCTATTGCGGTGTTTGAAAGCTGGTTGCAAGAATTAACACAGTAACAAATTATTCTTTATTACTGTGCGGAGTTAAGTTTATTGCTGCGGAAGTGTGTTATAAATACCTAAAAAATTAATCTAAAGTACCTACAAATCGGTAACCTTCACCGTGAATAGTGTTTATTAACTCTGGCGTATTGGGGTTAAGTTCAAAGTGTTTGCGTAACCTCCTAATTGTTACATCCACCGTTCTATCATTAGAGCGAAGCTCTCGACCAGTCATTTCTTTGATAAGCTCTTGGCGAGTAATAATTTTACCTGCATTTTGAATTAATAAACTAAGCGCTCTATATTCACCGCGAGGTATAGCTACAATATCACCATTTGGACTTGTCATTTGTCGTGAGTTACCATCAAGTTTCCACTGATTGAAGCTAACGATGCTTTGCACTATTTCAGTGTGGCTTTGGCCTATACGGCTAAGAATGTTGCGGGCTCTAATAGTTAATTCACGCGGATTGAATGGTTTAGTTAAATAATCATCTGCTCCAATTTCAAGGCCAAGGATTTTGTCTATATCACTATCACGACCCGTCAGAAAAATTAAGCCTAAGTCTTTATTATTGGTTAACTCTCTAGCTAACAACAGGCCATTTTTACCGGGAAGGTTTATATCCATTATAACAAGATTAATAGCGTGCTCTTTCAGCTGCTGAGCCATACTATTTCCATCAACTGCTTCGAAAACGATATAACCTTCTGCTTCAAATAAATTGCGTAAGTTAAAGCGGGTTACTTCTTCATCTTCGACAACAAGAATTTGATATGTTTGCATAGTAGACTTTACCTAAATATGTTAATAACTGATGTTAATTGAACTACCGTACTATTATTTGCATTTACATTTATTTAACTATTTTAGTCAACGGTTAGTAAAAAAACAATTTTAAAGGACTATTATTTCATTAACTTGCTACTAATTCTACAGGAAATGTTATATCGAAACTCACACCTTGACTAGAATTTCCCTCAAGTGCGATATGACCATCTAATGCTTGCGTAACTAAATTGTATACTAGATGCATTCCTAAGCCACTGCCACCACTGCCTCGCTTGGTCGTTGTAAAAGGGTCAAATATTTTTTCTTTAATGGATTCGTCAATACCAGAGCCATTATCCGTGTAGTTAAGATGCAACTGATCGCTTAAATTCATCACAACAATAGTAATATTACGATTTTCTTTGCCGTCAAAAGCATGATGAATAGAATTGAGAATTAAATTAATTAATATCTGATTAATTGGGCCAGGTTTACTATTAATAATAAAATCTTCAGGGCAACTAATTGATAAATTGACTTTATTAGAGTCTAATTTGGCTGATAAGGTTACGATTACCTCATCAAGCAAATCGTTGACATTAAATGTTCTATTTTCAGCACTAGATTGATCAACAGCTACTTTTTTAAAACTTGAAATTAATTTTGCAGCCCGTTCTAGATTGCGAAATATTATTGAAACACTTTCATTACTGTCCGCTAAAAACTTTTTTAACTGGCTTGATTTTAATGTTTTATTTTCAAAGGCGTATGTAATTTCTTCTAGTTTATCGGATAATAAACTAGAAGCCGTTACCCCTAAGCCTATAGGCGTGTTTACTTCATGTGCGATACCTGCAACCATGTCGCCGAGCGAAGCCATTTTTTCAGTTTCAACCAATTGGCTTTGAAATTCATGTAATTTTTCGAGCGTGGATAAGAGTTCGTGGTTTGAGTCTTTTAACGCATTCGATCGGGCACTTAACCTTTCCTCTAGTGCTTTAGTTTTTGATAAACTGTGCTGGTGCTCATCAATTAGTTTAATTATGTGCTTGTCTGTTTTTGCCAAAAAAATATTAATAGTTTTAACAAGAAAGTCCAGTTCTTTGTATGGTTGCTTTGTCAATGACAATTTATAATTTTTATTCTGTGGTATAACCCCAACGTCCTCTATTAATGTTGTTAGTGGACCGTTAATTCTGTTGAACAAGCGCTGTGCTAAAGTTATTGAAATAAAAACTGTTAAAAGCATAAAACCTAACAACACAAAAATTAGTTTAGTGATTAGCGCTTGTTTTTCTGATCGACTAGTTTGAATAAATAAATAGCCTAAAAGCACACCATCTTTTTCTATATTAACGATAAGTTCGAGATTTGTATCGTGCACTTGAATGTTTTTAAGTGCTGAGATTTCCGAAATTTTATGGTTAATTACTGGAAATTTATTGTTTCTGTTATAACTACTAAAAAGGGCTGTGCTACTATCGGTTTTTATGAAATAAACATGGACTCGGTTAATAATTTTTGAAGTGATTAGTGTTTTAAGTTCATTTTTGAGTTTATTTTGACTGTTATCATAATCACTTAGGAGGAACTTTTCACTATGCTTGGCTAAATTACTGGCCCAAGCCATAGTTTGATTAGCCAGGTTTTCATTCATTTGCTTATTTACAAGTAATATTAGGATAACTGATACAGTCAATAGGGCAATTGCAGACAAGGCTACAAAATTCTGTATTATCCGGCTATGAAGTGAAATACAATTGATTGCTTTAGTCATTCTGTTCAAGGTTTACACAAGTAATTAATTATCTGATAATAACTTAGCACAATAAATAGTAAACCCCTTGTCTTTAGTTATTACTTTAGTTTTTCCTATATTTTCTTGCATTATGGGTTGATAGCGAAGAAAACTGTTAGCAACAACTGATACACAACCATCTTTCTTTAAGTGTTTACCTATATTAGATAAAAAAGATTCACTGGCATGATAATGAGTTTTTAAACCTTGATGAAATGGTGGATTGGAGACTACATGGTTATAGCTGTCATGGACGTTGGAAAGGCTGTTAGAAGCAAAAACTTGACCTTGCAGTTCATTAAGTGCCAGGCTTTTTTCCGCTGAAGTTATTGCTAACGCGTTAACATCTAATAAAGACAACCGCGTAGTATTAAACTTTTTACCTATAAAGCAACTTATGACGCCTGCACCACAGCCAAAATCTAATACATTACCTGTCATATGGTTGGGTAGGTTAGTAAGTAAAAGTTTGGTGCCGAGATCAATTTTTTTTTGACTAAATACACCAGGGAGTGAAGCAACTTTTAAAGTAATATCAGCAATAGCGACCTCGTAAATTGTAAACCATTCGTTTAAATTAAAAACCTCAATTAATTTATGTGGTTTAAATGAACCGAGAAAAACCATGCAGTGTCGAGCAGCATCAACTTTTTGACAAGTAGCTATTACATCTTTAGTGATCTTAGCTATGGATTGAATACCGCCTTTTTTTTCACCAACAAATACAATTTTAGAGTTTTCATCAACACAGTGAGCAATCATGGCGAGAGTAAAGTTTAACTCAGCTTTACTTTTTGGGAACATGATAATAACTAAATCATGACAGGTTTTAACACAGTAAACGCTAGATAATTCACTTGAGATCTTAATGTTTTGATTTTTAATGTGTTTTGTCATGATTGCTTGATGGTCAATAAAGTTGGTATTAAAGCAACTTATTGAGCTAGGTTGGCAAGCATCAATATAACGATCAATAAATCCATCTTCAGGCAAGTTAATCAGTAAAGGGTTTTGAGCTGTCAAAAGTTCAGTATTTCGCAATAAAGCTTGGCTTGGGTTAGTTAATGACATGTTCAAAACACTAAAAAAGTTATTGTTATATTCTACGGTAAATTGATATAAGGGAATAGCCTTATTTCGAGCGAGTTATTTGTACCGAATTAAAAAAAATGCTTAAATAGCGAGTATCCTAATTAAATTTGAGTGGTTGCTCTAATTTCATGCATTTTTAATTGGGGTCAGAAGAGGAGCATTAACCAGGTAATTATCGTTGTTTTGCTAAATTACAACAGAGATCAAACTCTGTTAACGATAATGAGGGGGATTAATGCCGAGATAACTGTTCATTTGATTGATTTGTTATCGGTTGTTTACTTTAATTCGTTAAAGTTTTGGGCTGAATCCCAACAACTGTCACTTTAAGAATAATTTTAAGGGTTATTCAAGTGGGGAGCTTCTGGCCTTTGCACTTTGCTCAATCACTGCCACGCAGTTTATTGCTCTTCTTTGTAATCGCCCTGTTTTCCGCCTGTCTTAAATGAGTATTTTTACGTTAAGTTACTTTTCGGATAAATCATGCTCAACCCATTTTTATATAATAGATATTGTTTAGATAAGCGGAGTTAAAAATGCACTGGCAAGATGTAATAGCGCAATTAGAATCAGGTAGTTTAAGGGCAGCAAATCAAGATGAATCAGGAAACTGGCATGCTAACATTGACGTTAAGCAAGGCATTTTAGCTGCTTTTAAGGCAGGTGAGAATATTGCTTTTGATAAAAATTATCAAGGCTTTGTAGATAAACATAACCTACCTGCTCGTCAATTCTTACCACAAGATGGAGTTAGGTTAGTCCCAGGTGGTTCATCAGTGCGCGCTGGTGCTTATGTTGCCGAAGGAGTAATTATTATGCCTCCTGCTTATATAAATGTTGGGGCTTTTGTTGACAGCGGTACTATGGTTGACAGTCATGCATTGATTGGTTCATGTGCACAAGTAGGTAGAAATGTTCATGTTTCTGCCGCAGTTCAGTTAGGAGGAGTATTGGAGCCTGTTGGTGCGAGCCCGGTTATTATTGAGGACGATGCTTTTTTAAGTGCTGGTGTTGTTGTTGTTGAAGGAATTGTTGTTAAGAAAGGGGCTGTATTAGCTCCTGGTGTATCCTTGTCCAAATCTGTACCTGTTTATGATTGTGTTAATCAAGTTATGCGTGAAAAAGGGGCTGAAATTCCTGAACGAGCAATAGTTGTCCCAGGTACTCGCCCAGTCAAAGGTGAGTGGGCAGAAGCACAAGGATTAAATATGGCTTGTGCCCTAATTGTTAAATATCGTGACGAGAAAAGTGATGCTTCATTAGAATTAGAAGCAATACTCAGGTAGCTGATATTTAAAACAGAGATGCATACTCTCGCCTTAACTTGAATGCACTTGGTGGTGTTACCTTTTCATCGCCGAGTGGTTTTTTAAGCTTAATATACACTTCACTGTTTAGTTTTGTATGCTGACATAAAACATAACCCTTAGGACTTAAGTTCATAAGTCACCAATCTAAAAGAAAAAAATCATGACTGAACCCACTTGGTTAAATGCCGATATTGAAAATACATTGATGACTCATCAATCCCCTGAAAACGAACACGGCTATTTTGTATACCAATTAGATGCACTCAAAGAGCATTTGCAGGCACTACAGGAGCAAGATGTTATTAAATTGTGGTTTGCAGTAAAAGCTAATCCTTTATCTAAAATAATACAAACGCTTAACAGCGAGGGTTTTGATTTTGATGTTGCTAGTGAAGGAGAATTATCACAAGTCTTGAAGCAAGGCATTGAACCTGGACGAGTATTAAATACTGGTCCAGCTAAATCAAAAAAACAGTTGTTAAGCTTTGTTGAAAAAGGGGTCAATACCTTTGTTGTGGAAAGTATAAATCAACTGACTTGGCTTAATGAAGTTGTTATTGAAAAAGCAGCTTCTGGTAATATAGTAAAACCGAAAGTGCTGCTTAGGGTCCAGTTACAATGGCATGAAGGAGAAAAAAACCCACTAGGAGGCAATAGCCTAACGCCGTTTGGTTTGTCAGTATCTGAGTGGCAAACTATCCATGTGAACGACTACCCTGAACTAGACATTTGTGGCCTGCATATTTTTCAATGGGGTAACATGCTGTGCAATGAGAAAATGTTTTCGTTATGGTCACAGATGATCTCACCACTATTGGAGTTAGCTCAGAGCATCGGAATGAATATGGAGGTACTTGATTTAGGGGGAGGTTTAGGTATTGATTATTTAATGGAAGGTCAGAGTTTGTCTTGGTCAAAGGTGATAACAGATCTCGATATCATTAAGCGACAAGCAGGTGTTAAAGAGTTGTGGTTAGAGTTAGGCCGTTTTGCTGTAGCAGAGTGTGGCTACTATATTGTACCTATTGTTGATCGAAAAATTAATTATGATCAAGAGCAACTTGTTTTGGCGGCAGGGATTAATCATTTATTACGTCCGGCAATAACTGATCAACCTTTTCCTGCGCAGGTATTACGTCCAAGTTATTCGCCAGATAATCAAACAATGCAAACATATGATTTACATGGCCCTTTATGTACAAGTATGGATAAGTTAGGAAAATTCAGTTTACCTGAAAATATTGAGGTCGGTGAGCAATTGGTATTTGGTTATTGCGGTGCCTATGGGTTTACCGAAAGTATGCCCTTTTTTTTATGTCATCAGCTCGCAGCTGAGTATATTTATGAAAATGGTCAACTTATTGAAGTTCGAGCTGCACAATCGGCTGCATCTTACTTGGTATAATTAAGGCTAACAATGAATCAATTTATTAAAGAAGTTATGTCTGTTGGTGAAATGGCCAGCGGTGTTAAATTAACTGTACCTGTTTATAGCTTTAAAGCAGAACAGCAAACTGCTGCACCTACGGTTTATATTCAAGCCAATATGCATGGTGCAGAAGTTCAAGGGAATGCAGTTATTTTTCAATTACTTGAGCTGCTTCAGCACTGTGATTTAAATGCTAATATTACCTTGGTTCCATACGCTAATCCCGTTGGCTGTAACCATAAAAATGGTGAGTATACCTTAGGTAGATTTGACCCTATTACAGGGGTCAATTGGAATCGTATGTACCATTTCAATCAGCAAATAGTTAATGATTTTGCCCAACACCATGTTGAAGCCAGCGATGAACAAATAAAAAGCAAATTTGAACAATTATTGGTTAATGAAATAGATAAAAAGTTAGAGCATAACATATGGGGGATCACAACAGGCCAGCGAATAGCTTATCAACTTCAGCGGTTAGCACATCAAGCAGATATTGTTTTAGATTTACATACCGGCCCTATTTCAAGTAAACACCTCTATTGCCCTGAGTATGCAAAAGAAAGTGCTCAATTTTTTGATATTGAACACACTATTCTAATTGATAATGCATTTGATGGCGCAATGGATGAGGCGACTTTTTGTCCTTGGTGGAGTTTGCAACAAGCTATGCACTCATTGGGTCGAGAGTGTTCCATGGGGCAAGGCGCCTTTAAGCGTGAAAGTTTTACTGTTGAGCTTGGCTCGCAAGAGCAAATTGATCTTGAAGTTGCCAAAGAAGATGCCAAGAGTATTTTGTCTTATCTAAGTTATCAAGGTGCTATAGCCAACAAAGACTATCAACCACAAAAAATGATACGCTTTGCTTGCTATCTAAAAGACTATAAAGCGTTGTACTCTCCAATGGGTGGGATGGTTGATTATTTGGCTGAATTTGGTCAACCAATCGCTGCCGGTGAGCCTTTAGCAAGAATATTGCGTATGGATAATTATGGTGATGGAGAAGCATTACATTATGTTTCAGTAGACCAAGCTGTTATCCCAATACTGCATTTTGCTTCAGCAAGTGTTAACCAAGGTACAGAGTTATATAAAATGTTTACTAATTACTTTACATTGTAGTCTTGGGTTTTTAATAAACCACCCTTAAAATTTTAATAAGTTTTTAAATTCTTAACATTTTCAATGAAAAATGACATTCATTTTTTATTTGCCGATCAAGCGTTTCGAAAAATAATTGTTTAACCGGATTTTTTCAATAATGCATGTTGGTCATTTTAGTTTGTTATTGTCTTAATTTTAAGTAATTTAGGTTAAAAAATTTCTTTGTGAGGTAAATGACTAGCAGTCCCCTATGCAAGTTCATGTTCATTAATATCTAATGCTTGTATGAGACATTTTTATGACAATGTTTTTAACTTGCGGACTGTTTTATCCGCAAGGTAACTTATTTATAATTGACAGGCATCTAATTAAAAAGCATAACTACCACTGTGATGGTATGTGAACGATTGAAATAGTTTACTACTTGTTATATTATAACATTTATGAGTTTCATACCGTTTCCCCAGACTATAAAAAAACAAAAAACTTATCGAGGTATATTTTTACTCATAGTTTTTTGTACCGCTTTTTTTGCCCACAGTGAGCATTACAGTCAAGTTTTGCCTGAAACTTCTGTTACATCAGAATTGCATGAATGTTATTTCTGTCAACAAGTTTTAGACTCGTTACCTAACCATTTTGATATTTTTCCTTTCTCTGTTGCATTAGTCACAGAAAAGCAATCTCAAATTTCTGGTCAACCAGTAATATTGCCCGCATACTTATACCCCTTTTTGCGTGCTCCCCCCATTTTTAACTGTTAAATTTTTGGTTGTAAATTTTATTATTAAAGCAATAAGGTATTCATTTAATTGAAATCTGTGTTGCTCATTCTTTGGCTGCTAACCTCCTGCAGTTCTCACTTACGTGAAAATTATTGGAAACTTATATATGTATTTCTCTGCTGAACAAAAGAGTATTAAAACTCATTTAAAATTCCCCTTAAAAAAAATTGCTAAACTTGTAGCTCTTTCATCTATGAGTTCGTTGTTTTTTTTTAGTGGCAACACCCTTGCTCAAGATTTGTCGGGTGTTGTGCTCGACAAAAAAGGTCAACCTATCAATAACGCATTAATCCAGTTGAATGGCTCACCTCAAAAAACACGAACGAATGAACAAGGCGTATTTATTTTTAATGATATTAATTCTGGCTCTTTCGAACTTCATGTGAGCGCTAAAAATTATAGTCATATTAATCAACAGATTGTTGTTAATGAAAATGATATTAGTGGTATAAATATAACGCTGCCATCATCAGTAATGGAAGTCATTGATGTGCATGCAACTCCATTACATGCCTCATCAATTGAGTCAGCTTTACCAATCAATGTGTTAAGTGCTGATGAATTAAAAATGAAACAATCATCAACATTGGGTGAAACACTTAAAAATGAAGTTGGTGTTCATTCAAGCTATTACGGGCCAGTTGCAAGTTCACCAATAATTAGGGGGTTAGATGGACCTCGTGTTCTGATAACTCAAAACGGCTTAGATGTAGGCGATGCTTCGCGTGTAGGACCTGATCATGTTGTTGCTACAGAAACAAGTACTGCAACACAAATTGAGGTGTTACGTGGGCCTGCCACACTTTTTTATGGTAGTGGTGCTATTGGCGGCGTTGTTAATGTGGTTGATGATAGAGTGCCTACTAGCAGTGAAGATAAAGTAGATTATTTGTTACAATATAACGATGTGGCAGATGAAAAACAAGCAGCGGTTAATATTCAAACAGGTACTGAGAATATTGCTTTTCACTTAGATGCTTTTTGGCGAGATGGTAAAGATTATAAACTTGCTGGTGAAGCAGAACTTCATGACGATCATGAAGAACATGAAGAACATGAAGAACATGATGACCACGATGAAGATCATGGCGACCATGATGGAGATCACGACGACCATGGTGATGATCATCAAGAAAGCGATAGTTCTCGTTTAGCTAACAGTGCTGTTAATGCAGATGGCGTTAATGTTGGATTAAGTTATTTATTTGATCAAGGTTTTGCTGGTTTTTCTTATGGCACAATGAACCGAGAATATGGTATTCCCGGTCATAGCCATGCAGGTCATGGTGATCACGGTGATGAACATGAAGAAGATCATGAAAGCGGTGAACATCCAGATGAACATGACGATCCTGAGCATGAAGAACATAGCGATGAAGGTGTTTATGCGAAGATGAAAGTA
>MDSY01015461.1_pt1 | contig 11874 bp, 11 predicted proteins | sample 811131 | NCBI WGS metagenome assembly MDSY01 (sample SAMN05326643, study PRJNA326480) | marine metagenome | isolation source: seawater | place: Atlantic Ocean: South West | collected 2010
ATATCTCAGACTTTGTTGTACGAGATTCTCACAGAATATCTCAAAGGTTAATACAAAGAAAACAAGGTTCATTTAAGATTGATAAAAACTCATCTTCATTTGATAATGTTAAATCAAAAAACTTTCCTCTTAATTCAGAGCTGGAAGCATTTTTAACTTTTAGGGGTGTTGCAACTGGAGGTTGGTTAAGATCAGTATCTCCAGATGCTGAAAGTTTTTCTGTTCGAACTAGACATTCTTTTATCCAGTTGCCAGATGATGGATATCAACCCAGAATATTTGATCCTAGGGCAGGCTATGGAGCAATGACTTTTTACGATTATGCAAGCCCGATAGAAAACGATTTGCATGTAAAGTATATTAGAAGACATAGGCTTATAAAAAAGTATCCAAATCAGGAACTTAGTGAAGCTGTTGAGCCAATCGTATATTATCTAGATAGGGGTGTTCCTGAGCCAGTAAAATCGGCACTAATTGAAGGTGCTTCTTGGTGGAATGAAGCTTTTGAAGCAGCAGGTTTTAAAGACGCATTTCAGATAAAAGTTTTACCAGAAGGTGCAGATATGTTGGATGTTAGATACAATGTTATTCAATGGGTACATAGATCAACAAGAGGGTGGTCCTATGGGTCTTCTGTGGTTGACCCTAGAACTGGTGAAATAATAAAGGGGCATGTTTCTCTTGGTTCATTAAGAGTGAGGCAAGATTATCTTATCGCAGAAGGTTTGTTAAGACCATACTCAAATAATAATCGCAAGGACCTTATGGAAGACATGTCAATAAAAAGGCTAAGACAACTTTCGGCTCATGAAGTAGGCCATACCATTGGACTTTCTCATAATTTTATTTCAAGTGCTAGAAACAGAAAGTCAGTTATGGATTACCCACATCCATTAATTAAATTTTCAGATAACAAAATAGACCTTTCAGATGCTTATGACCATGGGATAGGAGATTGGGATAAGTTGGCAATAAACTGGGGCTATAGACAGTTTGATTCTGATGAAAAAAATCAATTAAATAAAATCCTACAAGATGGTTATGATCAAGATATTTACTTTATTTCAGATCAAGATTCCCGACCAGCTTCAAGTGCTCATCCAAGATCCCATCTTTGGGATAATGGATTTGATGCTGCTGATGAACTAAATAGAATGTTAGATATAAGACGTCACGTTCTAGATAATTTTTTAGATAGGGCGATAAAAGAAGGTGAGCCTATGTCAAGTATTGAAGAAGTCTTAGTGCCTATGTATTTACTGCATAGATATCAAATTGAAGCTGCAGCAAAAGTTGTAGGTGGGTTGGAGTATAACTACGCTCTCAAAGGAGACGGACAGGTAGTTACAAAAATGCTATCTAGAGATCAACAAATAAAAGCACTAAATTCTTTATTAAATTCAATAGACCCTAAAAACTTATCATTACCCGAAAGTTTGATAGAATTAATTCCACCTAGAGCTTTTGGTTATCCAAGAACAAGAGAAACTTTTAATTCTAGAACAGGATTAACTTTTGATTATTTAGCAGCTGCTGAAACAGCAACTAATTTAACTTTAAAAATGTTGTTAAATCCTGCAAGGGCTTCTAGGTTAATAACGCTAAACGCAAGAAATAATAATAGCCAACCAGGATTAACAGTTATTTTAAATGAGGTAATTAATAAAACGATTTTAAACAATAGAGAAAATAGGAATAAAAATGCTCGCTTATCAAATGTAGAAATTGAAATTTCAAAAATGGTAAATCATAATGTTTTAAATCACCTTTTTATGCTGGCAAATAGCACTAAAACTCACCAAGAGGTAAACGCTAGAGTTAATAGTTTGCTTATTAATCTAAAAAACGAGCTTAATAATAAAACTGATAATGAACCTCATTACAGATATTTATCCAGTAAAATTGATAGTTTTCTTGCAGGAAAAGTTGATATAAGCTTTCCAGATGAACTAACTCCACCGGACGGTTCTCCCATAGGGTCTTTTATGCACTCAGACCTTCATTGTGAGAGTGAGCTATAACTTTTCCTCATGAAGAGCGGTTCCTGTGCCATCAACAACCAGATTATTGTCTGTATCAAAAATTTGAGTTTTAAATATACCAAAGTGCTTATCTTTAATAATTTTAACCAACTCTATATTTACTATATATTTCTGGTCTGGGTATAAAGGTCTCTTAAAACTTAAGTTTTGACCAACGTGGATTGATCCGTGACCAGGAAATTTTGTTCCCATAACTTTCCCAAAAGATGTAACAGAAAACAAACCATGAACTATAGGTTTTTTAAATCTTGTTTTTGCCGCAAATTCTTTATCTAGATGAAGTGGGTTTTTATCACCGCTTAGTTCAGCAAATTGATTTACCATTTCTTGGGTAATTATAAATTCTTCTTTGTAGCTATCTCCAATTTTTAGTTTCATACAAATGCTTTTTTTATGTTAATAAAATTATTTTTTGATGTTGCAATAATTCCTGGAAATATTGAAGCAATGAATGATACAAACATCACCATAGAAGCTACAACGAATAAGTCTTTAATTAAGAATTCTACAGGATAAGCTGATAAAATTGAGCTTGCCATTTCAATTTTAATTATTCCATAAGTTTTTTGAAGCCAAGTTATCGAAAACCCTAAAAAGGATCCAATAAGCACACTACTAAACCCAATTATTAGCCCTTGATTTAAAAATATATTTCTAACCTGGAGACGTCTTGCTCCAAATGAGAACATTACAGATATGTCTTTTCTTTTTTCAACACCCATCATAATTAATAGGAAAAAAATATTAATTGCACTTAAAAATAATATTATAAAAAAAACAAAATAAACAACAAGCTTTTCTGTTTTCAATATTTTATATAGCCCCTCTCTTTGTTCAATTTCTGTTTTGACAGAAAATTTTCCTCCGAGAATCCTCTTAAGATCTTCTTTAGTTTTTTTAAGTATCTTCTTGTCTTTTACCATCACCTCATAGGATGAGATTTTATTTGTTTTGTTAAATAGGTTTTGGGCAAAGCTCAAAGAAGTAAAAATATAATTATTATCAAATCCGCTTTCAATTGCAAAAACACCACTTGGTTTTAAAAAGTCTTCATTATAAATCTTTTGTTGAATTAATGTTGGTTTAAGGCTTTTCTCTTCATTTAAAGAATAAACTTTTATGTTTTGAAATTCAGAATTAGTTTTTATGCCAAGAGAATACTTTATTCCTCTTCCAATGACAGCATAATCAACATCATCAATAGTAAAAACAAACTGACCCTCAGTAACGTTGTTTTTAATTCTGTTTTGGTTTATAAAATTTTGATCAACTCCTTTTAGATAAGAAACAACTTCTTTTCCTTCATTTTGAAGTATTACTTTGTTTTCTATAATAGCAGAGACAGCATCAACATTTCCAACATTTAAAATTTTTTCTCTTTCTAAATTTTCAAAATATTTAGAATCAACTTTTTCTATTTTAATTTCAGAATCAAAGTCTTGGTAAATAGATTTTAATGTATTTTCAAGTCCATTATAAACGGATAGAACAACAATCATAGCTGCGGTACCTATGCTTAGAGCAATGATAGAAATATAGGATAAAAAATTTATGAATGTTTTTTTCTTTTTTGAAAAAATTAATCTTATTGCTGTAATTAAAGAAAATCCCATTTTATTTTTTTGGAGGAATGTCTAGGTTTGATAGGATTTTATTTATTCTTGAGGCCTCGTGTTCAGTGCTATCAACAATAAATTTAATTTCAGGTATTTTTCTAATTTTTTTCCTGATCGATCTAGCAAGAAATTGTTTAATGTCATGTTTTTTTTCATCAAATTTTTGATCAACAAATTCAGATTTTGAATTATCTAAAACACTTATAAATACCAGTGCAACACTTAAGTCAGCAGACAACTTAATTCCCATAATTGTAACAAATTCTTTTCCTAAAAAAGATTTTCCTTCTCTAATGAGATATTCGTTAATTACTTGATGAATTAAACTTTCATGTTTTTCAATTCTTTGTCTTTTCACCTCAACAATTAATTTTATCAACTCTTCTTTTATGTCTTCCTCCTTGAAATTCAGTATCTATAAAAGTTTCAAAAAGGTCTTTTTGTTCATCTTCAGAAATAAATCTTGCTGGTATGCAAAGAATATTTGCATTGTTATGTGTTCTAGCTAATTCAGAAATTTTTTTGCTCCAGCATATTGCCGCCCTAATCCCTTTGTGCTTATTCGCTGCCATTGCCACACCATTTGCACTTCCACAGATTAATACACCTAAATTTTTTTTGTCTGTAATAACCTGAGCAGAAACATCATGAGCATAATCAGGGTAGTCAACAGACTCTGAATCATAGCAACCACAATCAACAAAATCTATTCCTTTTTCTTTCATCAAAAATATTAGTTTCTGTTTATATTCAAAGCCAGCGTGATCGGATCCAATAATTATTTTCATTTATATGTTTTTTTAACTACTCCAGAAATCAATATACTTATTTCATATAATCCAACCAAAGGTAGAGCCATTACAATTTGGCTAAAAGGATCAGGAGGTGTTAGCATCGCTCCAAAAATTAGTATAGCAACAATTGCGTGCTTTCTGTAATTCTTTAAAATCTCTTTATTTACTATTCCGGCTTTTGTTAAAAAATATATAACCATAGGAAGTTGAAACAGCATGCCTGATGCTAACACAAGAGTTGTAATGGTTGAAACGTAGGATATTATATCAAACTCGTTTAGAATAGAGGGGTCTATTTGATAATTTGCTAAAAAGTTTATTGAGATTGGAGTTAAAATAAAATATCCAAACATTACTCCTATAAAAAAGAGAAGTGAAACATAAAAGGTTGCTCCTCTCACAGCCTTTTTTTCATTTACATATAGTCCAGGTGAAATAAACCTCCAAAATTCCCAAAAAGCATAAGGAAATGCGAAAATAATTCCTATTACAAAAGAAGAAGAAATATGCATCATGAACTGTCCAGCCATTTGTCTACTCTGAATGATAAATGGTAGTTCGTCTATACAAAATGCTGAAACACCAATTTTTTGTCCAAGATTACATAATGCTTGGTATGTCCAAAAATCACTTTTTGAGGGCCCAAGAAGAATAACCCCAAAAACAATTTCTTTAGATACGAAAGCAATAACCGCAAAAACAATAATCGCAAGAAGAGATCTAATTATATGCCATCTTAATTCTTCAAGATGATCAATAAATGACATTTCTTTTTCTTTTTTCATTTATTTATGAAGAGGAAAGTTATTTGCCCAACTGTTAATTTCTTTTTTGACAGATTCTATTTCGTTTTCATCATTTAGCACCCTGTCTATAAAGTCAACTATTTTAATCATATCTTCCTCATCCATTCCTCTAGTTGTTACTGCAGCTGTTCCTATTCTCATCCCAGATGTCACAAAAGGGGATTCTGTATCAAAAGGAACCATGTTTTTGTTTATAGTAATATCTGCCTTTCCTAGGTTTTCTTCTGCCTGCTTACCTGTTATATTTTTATTTCTTAGATCAATAAGCAGAAGGTGATTTTCCGTCCCGCCAGAAATAATATTATAATCTTTTTTTACAAATTCTTTCGCCATTGTGTTCGCGTTCTTTTTTACTTGAATCACGTAATCTAAGAACTTGTCTGATAAAGCTTCTTTAAAAGCAACAGCTTTAGCTCCAATTATATGCTCTAATGGGCCACCTTGTGTTCCAGGAAAAACCCCTGAGTCTAGTAATGAGGAAACAGATCTTAAGATGCCTTTTGGTGTTTTAATCCCAAACGGGTTTTCAAAATCATTTCTCATCATTATGATCCCTCCTCTTGGACCTCTAAGTGTTTTGTGAGTTGTAGAAGTAACAACATGACAATAATCTAATGGATCATTTAAAAGTCCTCTTGAGATTAGTCCGGATGGATGTGCAATATCCGCTAATACCAAAGCGCCTACTGAATCCGCAATCTCTCTGATTTTTTTGTAGTCCCATTCTCTACTATATGCTGAAGCACCACATATTATTAAATTGGGTTTTTCTTTTTTAGCTGTTTTTTCTAGACTGTCATAATCTATTAAACCATCTTCTTTATTTACACCGTAAAAGTGAGGTTGATAAATTTTTCCTGAATAATTAACAGGAGATCCGTGAGTTAAATGACCACCGTGAGCCAAATCAAAACCTAAAATTTTATCTCCAGGCTTAAGAATCGCTAGCATAACCGCTGCGTTTGCTTGAGCTCCAGAATGCGGCTGAACATTTACCCAGCTTGCGTCAAACAATTTTTTTAACCTTTCTCTGCACAAATCTTCTATCTCATCAACAACCATACACCCACCATAATATCTTTTTCCTGGCAGCCCTTCCGCATACTTATTTGTTAAGATACTTCCTGCTGCTTCCATGACATCTTCTGACGCATAGTTTTCAGAAGCGATTAGTTCTATTCCTTCTGTTTGTCTAATCTTTTCTTTTTCAATTAAATCAAATAATTTTGTGTCTCTCATAATACTCTAAATAATGATTAATTTTTACGGGATAAATAGTTATTTTGTGAAATAAATTAATCCTACTATAAAAGTAATGAACATTGAAGAATTAAGAACAAAAATAGATAAAATTGACTCAGATATTTTAAATCTTTTGAATCAAAGGATGGATATTGTTCATGAGATAGGATTATTAAAGTCTGCATCAAACGAAAGTGTATATAGACCCGAAAGAGAAAAAGAAATAATAGAAAGGCTTAATGAACTTTCACAGGGTAAGTTAAACGTTGAGTCAATTAAAGCAATTTTCCGAGAAGTTTTTGCAGCGGCAAGAAATATTGAACTTCCGGAGAAGATATCATATTTAGGCCCTGAAGGAAGTTTTACGCATCAAGCTGCTCAAAGCAACTTCGGCTCTCAGGGAAAATATTTACCAATCAACTCTATAAAGTCTGTTTTTGATTCGGTTGAATCAAAAAAAACAAAATACGGAATAATCCCTCTTGAAAATAACCAAGAGGGAATTGTTCAGGAAACAATAGATTTATTAGGAGTTAGTAATTTGAAAATAATTTCTGAATTACCTCTCTCCATTAGCTTTTCTTTTGCCACTAGAGCAAAGGATATTAATAAAATAAAAAAAATATATTCAAAAGATATCGCCTTCAAGCAATGTAAGGATTTTATTGAAAATTATTTTTCTAGCGATGTAAAGTGTATTCCTGTTAATAGCACTAGTGCTGCTGTTAGATATGCAGACAAGCAAGAAGATTCTGCTGCAATATGTTCACGTTTTGCTGCGGTTCAACAAGGAGTCCCAATTTTATATGATAAAATTGAAGACTCTAAAGACAATCACACTAGATTTATTGTTCTATCTGCAACTGAAAATCAAACTCAATCAAAAAATGATAAAACTTCTATTCTGGTAAACCTTTCTGATGGCCATGGTGTGTTAGCTAAGTTTCTCCAAGAGTTTCATGACGCAAAAATCAATCTAACAAAATTAGAAAGCAGGCCCGCAAAAAAAGGCACAGACTTCAAATATGTTTTTTATATTGATTTTGAAGGCCATTTTTTGAATAGTAATTTTCAGATTATTTTGAAAAGATACCAAGATAATATTAAGCTTTTAGGCAGCTATCCGAGAATGCTCTAATAGCTATTTGGCAACTCATATTTTTTCCATTTATCAATAACATTTTGAATATCTACAGGTAATTCTGAATCAAAATTTATTTTCTTCTTTGTTTTAGGGTGGATGAACCCTAGGCTTTTTGCATGTAATGCTTGTCTATTTATCATCTTAAAACTATTCTCTACAAATCTTTTATAATTAGAAAATCTATTTCCTTTAACAATAACGTCTCCTCCATATGTTTTATCACAGAATATAGGGTGACCAATGTGTTTCATGTGTGCTCTAATTTGATGAGTTCTTCCTGTTTCTAATTCACATTCTACTAATGATAAATAATGGATATTTTCTAATACCTTATAATGTGTTATAGCTTTTTTCCCCATAGTATTTTCAGGAAAACCTTCCACAACTCTTCTATCCTTCAAAGATCTTCTAAGGTTAACGTTTACTGTTCCCTCATCTTTTTTTGGGATTCCCCATATTAAAGCTAAATATTTTCTTTCTATTGAATGGTCTTTGAATTGCTTTGATAAGGATTCCATAGCCAAATTAGTTTTTGCTATTACTAGTAGCCCAGAAGTTTCTTTATCTATTCTATGAACTAACCCGGGTCTTCCTTCATTTCCCTCCATTTCTGGTAAATTTTCAAAATGATACATAAGGGCATTTACTAAAGTTCCTTCCCAATTTTCATGTGCGGGATGAACTACCATTCCAGATTGCTTATTCACAACTAATAATTCTTCATCTTCATATATTATATCAAGACTAATATTTTCTGGCTTAATGTCTGTAGGTTTTAAAGGCTTTAGAATTTCTACCTTAATACTGTCATTTGGTTTTACTTTGTAGCTAGGCTTTACCTTTTTATTATTTACTAATACCTGACCTTCCTTTATTCCCTCTTGAATTTTATTTCTTGTAACATTAGGCATTTTATCGAATAAAAAGAGATCTAACCTTATGGCAGTTTGATTCTCATCAACAGATATGGTTGTTTTATCAATAAATTTATTACTATCTCTATTCATCTTTTTTTGATAATTCCCAATAACGATCCATCTCTGACAGACTCATATTACTAAAGCTTTTTCCTTCTTTTAGAATCTTTTTTTCCATTGCATTAAACCTGTTAATAAACTTAAGATTTGTTTTTTCTAGGGATTCTTCCGGGTCAATACCGATAAATCTGGCAAAATTTATAACCGAGAAAATAAGGTCTCCTATTTCATCTTTTATTTTTTTGGTATTGTTTTTTTTATTTATTTCATTTTTTAACTCCTTCAACTCCTCTTCAATTTTTTCAATTACCTGCTCTTTGTTATCCCAGTCAAAACCTACAGTTTTAACTTTTTCTTGAATCCTCATAGCTTTTACTAAAGGTGGAATTTTACTAGAGATATTAGAGAGTGTCTTTTTAGAGTGTCTTTTTTCTTTTTTTATTTTTTCCCAGTTAGCTTCTACCTCTTCAGATGAATTTACTATTAAGTTTCCATATATATGAGGATGTCTTTCTTTAAGCTTTTTAATGAGCTTTTCTATTATTGTATTTATAGAAAACAATTTTTTCTCTTCTCCAAGTTTAGCATAGAATAATACGTGTAAAAGAAGGTCGCCCGCTTCTTCTTCAATCTCTTTTGCTTCTTCATCAATGATTGCGTCGGAAAGCTCATAAACCTCTTCAATTGTTAAGCTTCTTAATGATTGAAAAGTTTGTTTCTTATCCCAGGGGCACTTTTCCCTAAGCTCAGATACTACTGATTTTAATTCATTAAATTTATTTTCAGGCATTAATTAAAAGAATTTTTTATATTAATTAAAGATAAGAAACTGATTTCATAACTTTGTAATAATGACAGAAACTATAATAGCAATTGTTTTAGTTGGTTTTTTCTTCTTGGCCTTATCTTTAAGATTAATTTTAATTAAAGGGGGAGAGTTTAAGGGAACCTGTGCGTCTCAGAATCCATACCTAAACCCAAAAGGGGAAGAGTGTGGATATTGTGGAAAAACAGTAACTCCAGGGACAGACTGTAAAAAAAGTTAAAATGACACTAATTAAATCTATCTCTGGAATAAGAGGTACTTTGGAAAATATTCCTGGAGAGTCGCTATCGGATTTTGACGTCAGACAATTTACTCTAGCCTATCATCAAGAGATAATATCAAATTATGAAAATCAGATTGTTGTATTAGGAAGGGATGCTCGTAAATCTGGGGAGCATATTGCAAGTCTGGTTTCTGATGTTTTAATTAATGAGGGGTGTGATGTTATAGATGTAGGGTTAGTTACCACCCCAACTATTGGTATCTGCACAAAAAAACTTAATGCTTCAGGCGCCATAATGATTTCTGCAAGTCATAATGATGAAAAATGGAATGCTTTAAAGTTGTTAAATAACAATGGAGAGTTTCTTCCGCCCCATGAAGTTTCATTAATAATAAAGGATATAAAAAGAAGTTCTAATCATTCATCTTCATCAGAAAAAGGAGAAATAAAAAAATATGACAATGCCTTGGAGGACCACATAAACCTAGTTCTGTCTCAAAAGGAAGTATCCAAAGAAAAAATTTCATCCTCCTCGTTTTCTGTTGCGGTTGATGGAATTAACTCTGTGGGAGGAGTTGCTATACCTAAATTTTTAGATGCTCTTGGAATAAAAAAAATTAAAGAAATTAATTGTGAGCCTAATGGTGAATTTGCTCATAACCCCGAACCTCTTCCCGAAAACTTAACGGAAATATGTAATGTTATTCAAGAAGGAAGTTTTCACTTAGGAATTGTTGTTGACCCCGACGCGGACAGACTTTGCCTAATTGATGAAAATGGCAATCCTTTTGGAGAGGAATATACTCTTGTTGCTGCGGCGGAACATCTGATATCCGGAATAAGTAAGCCAGTTACGTGTTCTAATTTATCATCTTCAATGGCGTTAAAAAAAATAACAGAATCGTATAATGGCTCATATGTTTCTTCTCCTGTTGGAGAAATTAATGTAGTTCAAAAAATGAAGGAAAATAAAGCTCACATAGGAGGAGAAGGTAATGGAGGTGTTATTTTTCCGTCTACTCACTACGGTAGAGACTCGCTGATAGGTATAGGCCTAATTCTCACTTTATTATCTGAGAGAAATATAACTTTATCAGCCCTCAAAGCATCACTCCCGCAGTATTATATTCATAAAACAAAAACGACATATAATAAACCTTTAGATAAAGTAATTACCTTCTTTTCAGAAGAATATTCAACCTTTAATATTGATTTAAGAGACGGAATAAGAATTGATTTCAATAATTCCTGGACCCATTTGAGAAAATCCAATACGGAGCCAGTTGTACGAATCATATCGGAAGCCGAGACACTAGAAAAAGCAATCGAGTTATCTAATAAAATAATTTCTAAATTACAGATAATATGAATGTATATTTTGACAACGCAGCAACGACTCCACTATCAAAGCGTGTTCTTGAGAAAATGATTCCTTACATGGAAGAAGGGTTTGGGAATCCTTCATCTATACATAAAAGAGGAAGAGAGATAAAATCTGCAATTGAGAAGTCAAGATCCAAAGTTGCTGATATTTTGAGCTGTGAGCCTGGAGAAATTTTTTTTACCTCTGGTGGCACTGAGGCTGATAATATGTTCATAATTAATACCGTCATAGAAAAAAAGATTGATACAATTATTACTTCTAAGGTTGAACATCATGCCGTATTACACTGTTGCGATTATCTTAATAAGACTCAAAAAACAAATATAAAATATGTTTTAATCAATGATAAAGGAGAAGTTGACTTAGATGATTTAGAAGAAAAAATAATCCAAAATAAAAATTCAATAGTTAGCTTAATGCATGGGAATAATGAGATTGGAAATATTAATGATCTTAAAACTATTTCAAAAATCTGTGAAAAGCACAATGTGATTTTTCATTCTGATACAGTTCAAACTATTGGTCATTACCCAATAAATTTAAATGATATAAATATTCAGGGCATAGTAGGCTCTGCTCATAAATTTCACGGTCCAAAAGGGATTGGCTTCCTTTATCTTAATAACAAGCATAAAATTTCACCCTTTATCCATGGGGGAGCTCAAGAAAGAAACATGAGGGGTGGAACGGAGAATGTTTATGGTATAGTAGGTTTGTCTGAAGCCTTAACATTAGCTTATGAAAACATGAAATCTCATAAGGATAAAATTATTAATCTTAAAAAGCATATGATAGATACTTTAACTAAAAAAATTAGCAG
>MDSY01122976.1_pt1 | contig 11874 bp, 11 predicted proteins | sample 811131 | NCBI WGS metagenome assembly MDSY01 (sample SAMN05326643, study PRJNA326480) | marine metagenome | isolation source: seawater | place: Atlantic Ocean: South West | collected 2010
GTAGTGGTTATGTTAACTGTATTTTTTCTGCCATCTCTTAAGAAAGAAAGTTCAATATTTTCATTGGGAAGAGGAGTGACTTCAGATACCAAACCTTCCCAGGATGATATTTCTTTTCCATTGACTGATTGTATAACGTCACCAGGCATCAAATTGCTAGATTCTGCAGGAGCACCAGGAACAAGTTGGCCAATAATAGGTGAATCAGAAACGGGTACTGCCCCATTGTTTAATGCTAAACCCGTGTAAATTAAAAACGCTACTAAGGTGTTCATTAAAACGCCAGCGCTCATAAACCAAATCTGCTGCCATCTAGGCTTACTCATAAGTTCAAAAGGCTTGTGACTAAAGGATGAATCCATGCTCTCATCTACCATGCCTGCTACTTTTACGTAACCTCCAAATGGAATGATCGCAAGACAATATTCTGTGCCTGATCCTTTTTTTCCTTTTCTTTGTATTTTTTTGCTCCAAACTGGTTGCCATTCAAATTTATTGTCAGCATTTTTTTTGTAAAAAAATATGTTGATTTTCCAACCTCCTGGTATTGAAGTAAAAGTACCAAGGCGAGGCGGAAAGCCGACTGAGAAACGCTCTACCTTTACACCAATAGATCTCGCGGCTAGGTAGTGTCCTAGTTCATGAACAAAAACAAGAAAGCTAATTAAAAATGCAAATGCTATTATATAAGTCATATCTCAAATCTTATGTTATTGTGTTTTACTTTTGTATGATTTTACAAAATCTGTGGCCCATTTCTCAATATTAAGAATATCCTCAAGTGTTGGATCATTGACATACTGATGCTTTTCGCAGGCTGATTCAATAATTGAAGGGATCTCGTCGAAACCAATTTCACTATTTAAAAAACGATATACGGCTTGCTCATTTGCTACATTTAAAACTGCAGGCATTGTCCCCCCAGCTTCTAATGTTTCAAATGCCAGTTTCATGCAAGGAAATTTTATAAAATCAGGTTCTTCAAAAGTTAATGATCCTAATTTTGCTAAGTTTAAAACCTCCCAATCAGTTTTATAATGTCGCGGGTAGGTCAAAGCATATTGTATAGGTATTTTCATGTCTGGCAACCCAAGCTGTGCTTTCACAGATTTGTCTTTGAACTCAACCATTGAGTGAATAATGGATTCAGGATGAATAATTATCTCAATAGACTCTTTACTAATGTCAAAGAGCCAAAATGCTTCGATGACTTCAAGCCCTTTATTCATCATAGTTGCTGAATCTATAGTTATCTTGTTCCCCATTTCCCAATTAGGGTGATTAAGGGCTTTTTCTGGAGTTATATTGGAAAAACTTTCTAGGCTTAAAGTACGAAACGGACCTCCGCTTCCAGTTAATATTAACTTATTCACATCCTCAAACGATTCTCCTGCTAAGCATTGCCAAATTGCTGAGTGCTCACTATCAACTGGAAAAATATTTGTATTTGTACTTTTTTTAATTTGATTAATTAGACTGCCAGCCATTACAAGGCTTTCTTTATTACTCAATGCTACATCAACTTTAGACTTAAGAGCATTAATTGTTGGCTCCATACCTGAAGACCCGACCAATGCATTAAGCATTAAGTCAATTTCCGTTAAGGTTGATAATTCAAGCAAGCCTGATCTTTCTTTTAGCAACTTGGTTTTATTTAAATCAATGTGCTTTTCAACAAACTCTGCGGTCTCAATGTCAACAACAGCAACATATTTAGGTTTATATTTCTCAATCTGCTCAAGCAATAGACTACCATTTTTATTACCAGATAGAGCAAATACTTCAAAGTCATCTGGATGGTTATCAATAACATGCAATGCATTTACCCCAATCGAACCTGTAGACCCTAATATTGATATTTTTTTCATAATTAAAATTGTCTTTGTAGTTCAACTGAACTAATAGACAAATTACTTCCAAATGAAAGTTTTGGAACAACATTTATACTTTTATAGCTTAACATAGTTCCTATAGATAACAAACTGATAGTTTCTTTTAATGAATGTTTCTTTTCAAACCCACTTTGACTATAGTCCGAGGCTTTTATTTCAGAGGCGCTATAACCAATTATACATTTGATTTTACTGATGTTGATTGAACGATAAATTGATGTGGTAACACTTGAAGAGGTTACCTTTTGATATGATCGATAGGTTCCGGAGTTAAAAGAAAAATTCCATGGAGAATTACCCAATTGCTTACCGGGCTTAAATGTAAGCCCCCATCCATAAGACTGAACCGATCGTTCTTGAGAGTTATATGCGCTTGTCCGACCAACAAAACTAAGGTTCCATGATATTTTAATTTTTGCTGCAATTACTGGAGCAAAAAGTAAATCACGATCAAAGTTCATAACTTTGTATGAAACGATAACTTTTTTGTTTGATTGGATTTCTTGTACAATGTCAGAAGTTGACAAAAGAGATCCTCTTTTTATATAATTACTTCGATTGGCTTCGGTGAGAAATGAATTTTGTATTGACTGAGAATAAATATTTGTAGACAGGAGGACCAGAACTACTCGAAAAGGTAAATTCAAATCAAATTATTCCTCGAGTGCTAGAATCAATGAAATCAACTATATCTTTTATTTCTTGGGTTTGTGGATACTCACTTTTAATTTTTTTCAGAGCTTCTCCTCTATTCATCTTTGACTTGAAGTAAGTGCGGTATGCTTTTTTAATCAGAGCTCGGTCATCATCTGAATAACCTCTTCTTTCAAGACCAACTTTGTTTATTCCAACAAATCTCAATGGAGTTCCAGCGCCAATTATAAATGGTGGCACATCCTGCTTGGCTGAAAACCCTCCGCCAATCAGAGTTTGTTTTCCAATTTTAACAAATTGATGTATCATAGCCCCACCTCCGATGTTACACCAGTCTCCAATTTCAACATGGCCTCCTAGTGTTGCAATATTTGCCATGATTACATTACTACCCACTATACAGTCATGTGCAATATGAGTGGTTGCCATTAGCAGTGTATTATCACCAACTACGGTTTTACCATAAGCAACAGTCCCTCTATTAATTGTTACAAATTCCCTAATGATGACGTTATCACCTATGATGGTCTGGGTGTCTTCTCCGCTGTATTTTAAATCTTGAGGGATTTCACCTATTGAATTGCTATGATAAATTTTGCAGTTTCCACCAATGGTGGTTCCTGAACAAATCGTATTGTGATTACCGATTGATGTATTATCACCAATCGTTACATTATCTTCAACTATTGAATACGCTCCTATGGAAACGTTTTGACCAACGATTGCTTTGGGTGATACTAATGCTGTAGGATGTATGGAAATTTGGTTTAAGCCTTTTCGCGTTCAACCACAGTCGCTTTAAGCCTGCCTTCTGCTACAAGTTTATCATCTACATAGGCTTTGCCAGCCAAAAGGGCTGTGCCCAATCTAAACTTTTCAAGAACCATTTCGAGTCTGAGCTGATCTCCTGGTATAATTGGATGACGAAATCGTGAATCTGATAGTGATGAAAAGAACATGTTCTTTTCCATTGGATTTTCAACACTGCTTAAAACTAAAAAGCACCCCGCTTGACACATCGCTTCTAGTACTAATACTCCAGGCATCACGGGTTGATTTGGGAAATGACCCTGAAAAAATGGCTCATTGATCGATACATTTTTATATGCAGTTAGCTTTTCGCCAGGAGAAATATCAACTATTCTATCAACCAAAACGAAAGGATACCTGTGAGGAAGAAGACGAATGATTGAATTGATATCAAATGCAGATTGACTCCCAAGGAGTGAAGGGTAGTTTTGTTTTTTTATTTTATCTTTGTAAACCCTCTTAATTTCTTTTACGAGTTCAACATTTGCAGCATGTCCACTTTTTGATGCGATAACATGTCCTTGAATTGGCATTCCCAACAAAGCAAGGTCTCCTATGAGATCTAAAGCTTTGTGGCGAGCTGCTTCATTTTCAAATCTAAATTCTGTCCCACCAAGCGTTCCATTGGAACCCAAACTGATTTCTTTTTTTATTCCAAAAAGCTTTTCAAGTTTTTCAGCTTCCTTATCATCAATCTCTTTGTCCACAATTACAACAGCTCCATCAAGAGTCCCTCCTTTAATAAGCCCCTCTTCTTTAAGATGCTCAATTTCACTCAAAAAACAAAAGGTTCGCGCAGGGGCAATCTCTTTTGCAAAGTTCTTTTCTACCTCATCCAGAGTAGTAAATTGTGTACCCAGTGTTTTGTTATCGTAATCAATCATAAACGTTACTCTGAATTGATCAGAAGGCATTATGTGAATATCTATACCTCTCTCAGCATCTGTATAACCAACTGCTTCATCAATGTGTAAGTAATTTTTAGGAACATTTTGTTTTACCATACCTGCTTTAAGTAATGCTTCCACATAATCAGCCGCACTGCCATCAATAATTGGAGGCTCTTTTTCACTCAACTCAATTAAAACATTATCTAATCCAATACCAACACATGCTGCAAGTGCATGCTCAACAGTATGAATTCGTACTCCATTTTCTTCAATAGTAGTCCCTCTAGATATGTCAACCACATGGTCAATATCAGCCTTTATTTCGGGACAGCCCTCAACATCCATTCTTTTAAATCGAATACCAAAATCCGCGGGAGCAGGTTTGAATGTTATTTTTGACTCAACACCCGTATGAAGACCTATGCCAACGCAGGAGGTTTCTTTTCCGATCGTTCTTTGGTTTTTTATAAAACTCATAATATTATTTATTGATAGCCTTTTCGATGAACTCTATTCTTTTTTTCAATCTTGAAACATCAAAATAAAGTGCATCTCTTTTATTCTTTTCTTTGATCTCTCTAGCAGGTGCCCCAGAGTACATTTTTCCCCCGGGAAGATCTTTCGTAACAGCGGTATAGCATGCAAAAATTGCTCTATCACCAATGGTGACGTTGTCAATTGCTCCTGATTGACCTCCAAATGCGCAATATTCACCAATTTTTGTACTGCCAGCAATTGTAACATGAGCAGTCAATAGACATCCTTTTCCAACTGTAACGTTATGCCCAATCTGCACACCGTTATCGAATTTACACAGATCATGAACTATCGTATCTGCAACTGTACCGCGATCAATGGTGGAATTTGCACCGATTTCTACATCATTCCCAATAACTACCTTGCCAATTTGTGGTATTTTGACATGACTATCATCTACGGAAATAAAACCAAATCCATCTGCTCCGATAATAACCCCAGAGTGTAAGATACAGTTATTACCAATTTTTGAATCTGAGCAAATATGTATGTTACTATAGAGTCTGCAATTATTACCTATGGATACATTTGGTCCTATGACGTTATTTGGTCCTATGACGACATTATCGCCAATCAAAACGTTCTCACCAATGACAACGTTTGGGCCAATGTCAGTGCTAGTACCAATTTGAGCGGACTTAGCAATTATTGCATTTGAATGAACACCCTCATACTCTCGCATGTCATCACTAAAGAATTCAAGGACTTTCACAAAAGCAAGTCGAGGATCATCAACTATGATTCCATTTTTCTTACCAATAAGAGCTTCGTCTGAAACAATGATCGCAGAAGCGTTTGTTGTTTCAACAAATTTTTGAAACTTTTTTTTATAAAGGTAAGTAATAGTGCCCTCTTCGCCAGTATCAAGAGATGATACGCCGTCAATTGATAATTGAGGATCACCAACAACTTTTCCACCAACGAGATCTCCTAATTCTTTAAGAGAGGTCATGACCCAAGGAATTAGTTTTTGTTATCGGTTTTTTTCTTGTCTGAAACGCTATATTTTCTAAGCTCAAGTAATACATCATCTGTTAGATCATGTGTGGGATTACCATACAAAAGAGAGGTTGATCCATCAATGATAAAATCAATTTTCTTTGCAGCTGCAATCTTATCAACAGCGCGTTTCACTTTAGATAAAATATCAAATTCAAGCTGGGCTTGTCTTTTGTAGAGCTCTCCTTCAGGGCCAACCATCGTTACTTGGAATCTCTGAAGAGTAGACTCTTTAGTTGCTATTTCAGCTTCCTTTTCTTTTCTCCACTCGGGACTACTCATAAGCCTTTGGGTCTCAAAAGCTTGCTTTATACTGTCAAGCTCAACGGCCATTGCATTGAATCTCATATTTACCTGTCTGTACTCTAATTGAAGCTGGGCTTCAGCGTCTTTGAATTCTTCGTATTCTGCTCTGATCCTATCGGACTGAACAAAGCCTATTTTGTTTTGTGCAAATAATACTGATGAAATTATTTGCAATGAAAATGCGACCATTGTGATTTTTTTAAGAACCACATTTACCTCCTTAGCTAATAATTAATTTCCAAAAATTATAGTATACTCCCAACCTTGAGGAGTTCCATCACCTGTTATATCATCAAAACCGTATCCGACATCAAACCCTAATTTTCCAATCATTGGCATAAAAAATCTTATTCCAACACCAGCAGAGCGTTTTAGCTCCAGAGGGCTCGTTCTTTGAAATCTCAGAGAGCTCATTAAGCGGGTGTCTTGCCAAACGTTTCCAGCCTCAGCGAAAATCATGGCATAAACTACCGGATTTTCAGAGAATGGAAATCTAAATTCCGTCGTATACTTTATCATTGAATTGCCACCAATTCCTCTTCCCTGGGTAGTTAAAGGTCCGATGGAATTGTCTGGATATCCTCTCAGCATAGTGCCATAGGGAATACCATTGCCACCCATTATGAATCTTTCATAGGGCGGAATATAAGTATATCCTCTATTGTTTACTCTAAGCATCTTTATGGTGCCTATTTTCAAAGAACTTGTAAGAACGAATTTATAGAATGTAGGCGTATACCAATCTAAATTCAAAACATGTTTGTGATAGTGTTCGTCACCTTGGAAAATGCCTCCCGAAAAAGTGGATGTTAATAACGCACTAGAACCTTCAGTGGGAAATTCTGCCCTGTCTCTGCTATCTCTACTAATATTTTGTGTGAGGCTTATTCCTGTTGATTTTCGAAAATCACCAACGTATTCACTCAGTAGTTCTTCATCATCGCTAAAATATTCGGCTTGTCTAATTCTTAAATCCCAAAACGCTCTAAAATAATCATCTGGCCATTTTAACCTTCTTCCCCACTGAATCGATCCTCCCCTAGACAATTGATTAAAGGGATAGAAATAGTACGAATTCCCAGCACCCCTAAAAGTGTAAAACAATGAAAAACCAATTCTATTTGGAGTGTCTCTAAACATAGGATCTACAAAGCGTATTTGAAAACTTTCATATTTTCCTGGACGGCCGTAATAATTTCCCATGGAAACCTGCGTTCCAACGTTAAACCCAAAAGAAAGAATCTGTCCTTTTCCTCTGAAGTTGTTAAACTCCAAATTACCGCCACCAGTCATACCATACATTCCAGACACTCCAACATTAGCGCTTGCACGATCGGAGGATTTTTCTTCCAAAGTGATGTCTAGATCTATTTCATCTTCGTCAACAGGTACAACATTAGGAGCGAGGGAAGTGGGGTCAAAATAATTAAGCACATGAAGCTTTCTCATGCTTGTCTGCAAAAGAGTTCTTCTGAACAAATCGCCAGGAAATACATCAAGTTCTCTACGAATGACATTTTCGCGGGTTTTTGAATTGCCGTATATATTTATGTTTCGAACGTACACCTTATTGTTTTCAGTTACAGAAAAATGAACGTCCATCGAATCTTTACCAGCTGGTGTAAAAAATGGCTCAATATTGCTGTAAAGATATCCCCTGTCCATGTAAAGACTTTGCACATCTTGAAAAACAGCTTTATCAAAACCAGTTTGGCTAAAGATATCACCCTTATTGAGATTTAATGCACTTTGAAGTACATTTTCATCATAGAGTGAATTTCCTTCCCATGAAAAATTTCTAAATTTATACTTGCTACCCTCAAGGATATTTATTCTTACGATTAAACCTTTTTTCTTTTTACTATAATATACACTGTCTGATAAGATTGTAAAGTCCCTATGGCCTTCATCTTTGTAAAAGTTTGAAAGAGCATCTAAATCATCTGTGAATTTTTTCTTATCAAATGGTGAAGCCCAAAATCTCCACCAAGTGCGAATCTTTGTATCTTTGAGTTGCCTTCGGAGTTTATACTGGGTCATAGTTTCTCGAAGCAGGCGTGGCATTGGAATCCATTTTTTTGTGGCTAACCACCCAAAGTTATTCTTACCACTTCCATCAATAATTATATCCTTTATTTTCATCTTCTTACCTTCATTAATGGTAAAGGTTATATTATTTCTTTGGGTGTTTTTTCTATCAATTGGTGTAGTAATTGCGTTAATCTCAACTAAAAAGAATCCTTCTTCTTTGTAAAGTTTTCGAATTTTGTTCATTGAGCTATTGATGAAATTTGGCTTGATTCTCATTCCAACTCTGTATGACAGTACTTCTTTGATTTTCTTGTCACGTATTTTTTTGTTTCCATCAATAGTTATCTTTGCCAAGACAGGAGACTCTTCAACTTCAATTGTAATAGAAATACCCTCAGGGGTTTCTTCATTCAAATCAATTTGGACGTTGCTAAATACTCCAAGATCCCACAGCCGCTTAACTGCTCTTCTAAAATCTTCAGCAGTAACTTCCTGATTTTTTTGGATACCAGCGGTATATAAAACCATATTATTGCTGGTTGTGCTATTACCTTTAATGATAATATCAGCGAGCTTAAAAGAGGGAGGGGCTTGAGCGCTAAGCAACGAAAAAGTAATGAGGATAATTAATTTCTTCATGTTGATACTTGTTCAGCTGTTTGGCCGAATCTTCGTTGTCTTTTTTGATAATCAATGATTCCATTTAATAGTTCATCTTCTCGAAATTCTGGCCAAAACTTGTTCGTGATAAGTAATTCTGAATATGCTGCTTGCCAAAGTAAGAAATTACTGAGACGGTGTTCACCACCAGTTCGAATTACTAAATCGGGATCTGGAACTCCTGCCGAGTACAGTTCCCCTACTAATAAATCTTCAGTTATTTCGTCAGGTTTGATCTGAGATGATTCAATTTTACTACCTATACGCTTTATTGCTCTAATCAGTTCCTGCCTGCTTCCATAGCTTAACGCAAGAATCAGATTAAGTCCTGTATTTTTGCTGGTTTGAATTATACCGTTCTCAATATTTTTCTTTGTTTCTGGAGGAAGATCGTTGAGATTGCCAATAGTGGTCAAACGTACGTTATTTTTGTGGAGATTATTAATCTCTTTCTTGATAGTTGAAAAAAGTAGTTTCATTATAGCTGAGACTTCCGTTTTTGGCCTGTTCCAATTCTCACTTGAAAAGGTATAAAGGGTCAGGTAAGAAATATTCATTTCTCCACATACTCTAACGATTTCCCTCACGGAGTTAATCCCTTCTTTGTGTCCAGCTGCCCTAGGTAGGCTATTGGATTTAGCCCAACGACCATTGCCATCCATGATAATAGCTATATGATTGGGTATATCACCTAGCTCGCGCACTTTTTTTCTAAGATCAGTGTTCACTCTTATTTTGATTTCCTTGGTTAAAATAATTTAGAAATTAGTGTTTATTTCGTTTCAATTAAATAATTAATGTGTTCAATCAACTTCATACATTTCAGCAGTGTGATGATCGAAATCATTAAGGATAGGTGGTACGTCAACATCTTTGAATTCGGCTTTGCACTTATAACATTCTATAGAGTCTTTTACTTTCTTGTAAAGAAACAGGTCAAATAAGAAAACAATCACCAAGCTTATCCCGTAAGTAATAGGAACAAATACAGCGCCAATCAAAATGACAAAACATCCAAGAGCTTGATTAAAATCTTTTTTTTTGTATAAATCCTTGCAACCGCACTCAGGGCATGAGGGTAATTTTTGATTCGTAAAGTAATCCTTTTTCATTAGGCTAAAGAGCGAAACCGTACTGCAGTAGGTAATACTTATAAATGATTTCACCAAATAAGACTGAAACTATAGAAACATATAACAATCCAGTAGCGCTTTGAGTAGCCTGAAGCTTTAACGTTTTCCAAACGAAATAATTAATGATAACAGGAAACATATTCCCCATAAAAAAAGCTACTAGAAGTAACAAACCATCGAATTCAAAAAGAAATTGCCATAGATTTTTTTCAATACCATAACTATCTACATGTTGAGCTAGTGCAAGATAAGAAATGTCAAATAAAGTTCTAACAATCAACGCAATCCATAATATCATAACTGAATTTTTTAAAAGAGATATTGGCAAAGAGACAACATTTAAATACCAGTGCCCTAGTATCATTGAAAAAAATACACCGGCAGTTATTGAGGATCCAAGAAGAACCGAAAATGGCGCGCTAAACTGAGCTCCGCTATCAAGAAACTGCTGAATGATGCCTATAAGTGAATAACAACCCAAAGCTGAAATAAATGAAATAATTCCATTATTAATTTTTTTACTGTTCCAATAGAATGCTGTAATTATTGTTAACATAGACAACCAAATAATGGCAGTCAGTTGAGTATTATCATAAGGTAGGATAAAATAATAAGCGATTACACCCAGAGATCCAACAACGCAACATTTACCAAGATTAAATCTGTAAAAGCCTTGATCAATCTTACTTAGAGGTGTAGTCCAAAAGAAAAACGGATATGTTGATGCATATCCTATGAAAATTAGCACAATTGCGTGCGTAAAGTAATTAAACATTTATTTGATCAATGACTTTGCGTGCAATTTCCTTGTAGATTTCGCTAATATGTGAAGCTGGATAAACTTCAATAATTGGTTTTCCTGAATCGGTTGCTTCCATAATATCCTGAGATATGGGTATTTGACCCAGTAATGGCACTCCTAATCTTTCGCTCTCAGTTCTGCCACCACCATTTTTAAATAGGTCCATCCTGATTGTAAAGGATCCATCCTCCTTGATAGTTACGGGCTGGCCTTCAATAGAAAGATCACTATTTGGACTTACTTTGCCATCAAGAAAAAGCCCCGACATGTTTTCAATTACACCGAGGACAGGAGTTTTAACTTTTCTAAACATATCGGCACCCTTTGCAACGTCTGCCAGTGCAATGTCTTGAGGTGTGGTAACAATCAACGCTCCATCCATTTTAAGCTTTTGAGTAAGGGTTAGTTGAATGTCACCTGTTCCCGGAGGTAAATCTAAAATCAGATAATCAAGATCTCCCCACATTACATCATAAAAAAATTGCTCGGTCATTCTTGATACGAGAGGACCTCTCCAAATTGTTGGAGATTGATTGCCACTAATAAATCCAAAACTCATAACCTTCATACCTAAACATTCAAGAGGAATTAGCTTTCTGTCATCATTAAGCTCGGGCTGTTCGTTTAAACCTAAAACTACTGGGAGGGATGGTCCATATATGTCTAAGTCCAACAAACCAACCTTGAAATCTAAATCCCTTAAAGAAAGTGCCAAATTAACGGAAACCGTTGATTTACCAACGCCACCTTTGCCGCTTGATACAGCTAAAATATGTTTTATTCCAGATATTGTTGAAGGTCCTTGTTGAGCTGTAGGTTGCGGACCTTTGCTATCTGAGACATTTTCACCAATATCAACTTTTATTTCTTTGAAAGGGGTCTCTGAAAGAAGTGTGCTTTTGATTTCATCGATTAGTTGATTTTTCTTTTCTTCATTCTGGCTTTTGATATTAATGTTAACAGTAACGATTTCATCGTTAACAATTATATTTTTAACCATTCCAAATGAAACTATATCTCTGCTGAATCCTGGGTAGGTAATTTTTTTGAGTATATTTAGAATATCATCTTTGTTCATAATAAAAAAGCGGCTGCTAAAACAGCCGCTTGCTTAAATTATTTAACATTCAGTAATTATTGGGAAAACCATTTGGCATTAA
>MDSY01104171.1_pt1 | contig 11873 bp, 13 predicted proteins | sample 811131 | NCBI WGS metagenome assembly MDSY01 (sample SAMN05326643, study PRJNA326480) | marine metagenome | isolation source: seawater | place: Atlantic Ocean: South West | collected 2010
AAGGTTATTTCTGGCGGTATTATAAGTGTGAATGACAGGGTACAAGTACTGAGTTAATGTGGTTGTGGTTGTGGTTGGATAGGTTAAATTATTGTGATGGATCATTAAACAAACTTTTTAAACAACTGGGTGTCATCGAACATGGCCTCCAACTGTTCCAAGCGTTGCTTGGCCTGGGGCCATATTAGCTCTTGTACTTGGGCAATCATAGACTCTATTAACAGCAGGCTGCTAACTGAAGAATCCCATGCTGATGGGGCTATGATACGGGCGCTAAATACCTTATCGGTAAGCTGTCCAATAGGGGATACCCACTGATCGGTAAATAAAATGATCTCTGCACCTTTTGCTGCGGCCATATTGGCCAATTTTAGGGTGTTGTTTTCATAACGCCGTACGTCCATGATGACAAATACGTCGCCTGGTTTTAGATTAAGTAAATAGTGGGGCCACACATTAGATGCAGGTTCTATATGGGTGATGTTCGGCCGAACCACCTGCATATGCAAAAAGAAATACTCTGCCAGAGCATGAGTCAGGCGGCCACCGATCACGTAAATGCAACGTTTTTCATCGGCGAGTAATTTACAACTATTATCAAACTTTTGTGTGTCGATATGAGCAATAGATTGCTTAATATTATCAATCACAGCGTCGGTGAATCTGTTTAAAATATGAGCATCAGGTGCGCTATCCGCCCATTTTTCATGCTTTACGATAGGGTTAGATAGTGTGGCTTTCACTTCCATTCGTAATTGCGCTTGAAAGTCTGCAAAACCTAAAAAACCAAGTTTTAAAACCAGTCGACCAACGGTGGGTGTTGAAACGCTGGCTTTTTTTGCAACACTCGTGATTGAGCCTAACGCTGATGCAGGGTAGTTCATTAAGATAGTATCAGCCAGTTGGCGTTCAGCACGAGTTAGCTGGTTAAATTGTGCTTGTAAACGCTCTGAAACAGCTTGGTTAGACATTGTTTTGCTCATGAGTTTGTAAATTAATTTACACTATTTTTTATTATGTAAAAATAACTACAATAATATATTGACACAATAGTGTGGTAAGAATAATACTGTACATTATCTTGGCACAGAACACACACTGGGACCCATAATGTACTCGATAAATAGCATAACAAAATTGGCAGCCACTTCACTCCCTGCCAGCAGCATGACATCCATGATCTGCTTGCGATGAAGACCTCTGCTGAGCATTGGGTAAAGGTATTTAATAGCAACCCAGTGCGGCCCATCGTACTTGTATGTGAACACGCCTCTAATTTTGTGCCGCCCGGTTTTAATGGTTTAGGACTAAATGAGCAGCAATTGCAAAGTCACATTGCTTGGGACCCAGGTGCTCTTAAAACTGCAAGACTCATGGCCCATAAGCTTGAAGCCGCCCTAGTAGCCTCACAAGTATCACGATTGGTGTATGACTGTAATAGGCCCCCAAACTCTGCTACAGCGATACCCTTGAGCTCTGAACAACAGTTGATTCCAGGCAACGCTGCAATTACTGCTAAATTGAAAGAGCAGCGTGTAGATACCTATTATCGGCCTTTTGAGGCCGCATTAACAAAATGTATTAATAGTTTGGTGGCCCCATTGGTAGTCACTATTCATTCATTTACGCCGATTTACCTTGGCCAAAAAAGGGCTGTAGAAATTGGCGTTTTATATGATGCTGATCAGCGTTTTGCAGATGCCTTTATGCGTCAAGCTTCGCAGCAGCCAGGCTTTAATATACAACGTAATCAGCCATATGCCGCCACGGATGGCGTAACCCACACCCTAAAAACCCATGCCTTGCCTCGTGGACTACAAAACATGATGTTAGAAATCCGTAATGACTTAATTTCTACCCCAGAGCAGCAGCAAAAGATGGCAGCATACCTGACCGATTTAATAGACCTAGCTTTATTGGAGAATATTTAATGAGCCTCAGTAATCACACCATATCTCCCATTGATAGCTTGGTTTATGTGCAGCGCGATTACGCTAATCAGCAACAAATAGACATTACCTTGCAAGCGGCCCATAACGCCCAAAAAGAATGGCGAGCGCTCCCACTGTCTATGCGCAAGGAGATTTGTACTGCAGGGGTAAAAGCATTTATTGCCAACAAAGACACTATTGCAAAAGAGCTTTGCTGGCAAATGGGTCGGCCTATTCGTTATGCTGCAGGTGAGGTGGATAGTTTTTCGGAACGAGCAGATCATATGATCGCTATTGCTGACGAAGCCTTAGCGCCTTTGCAACAACATAAAAAGGTTGGCTTTACTCGGTATATTAGCCACGAACCGGTGGGAGTAGTGTTAGTTATTGCGCCTTGGAATTACCCTTTGCACACCCCCATTAACGTAATAATTCCAGCACTTTTAGCGGGTAATAGCGTTATTCTAAAACATTCTAGCCAAACTCCTTTGTGTGCAGAACGCATTTGCCAAGCTTTTACCAATGCCGGTATGCCAGAAGGAGTATTGCAGTACTTGCACTTGCAGCACGGCGCCACAGAGGCCTTGGTAAGTTCTGGGCAGGTAAACCATGTGGCTTTTACTGGCTCTGTGGAAGCAGGTCGCAAGATTGAAAAGGCTGCTGCGGGTCAGTTTATTGGTGTTGGTTTAGAACTAGGTGGTAAAGACCCTGCCTATATCCGTGCCGACGCAGATGTACATGAAGCTATTGCATCGACTGTAGATGGTGCCTTTTTTAACTCTGGGCAATCTTGCTGTGGGTTAGAGCGTATTTATGTTCATGAATCTATTTATGATGATTTTCTTGAGGGTTTTGTGGCCCTTACCAGTCAATATCAATTGGGTCGATCTGATGACCCAAACACTACACTTGGGCCTTTGGTGCGGGCTTCTGCTGCTGAGTTTGTGCGCCAACAAATTGCTGAAGCGGTTATCCAAGGTGCGGTGGCTAATATTAATCCAAAAGATTTTGCTATGGATAAGGTGGGCACTCCATACATGGCGCCTCAAGTGTTAACTTTAGTGGACCATTCGATGCGGGTAATGACGCAGGAGAGTTTTGGGCCAGTAGTAGGCATCATGAAAGTGGCCAATGATGATGAAGCAATTAGTTTGATGAACGATAGTGATTTAGGTTTAACAGCAGCCATTTTCACACAGGATATCGATCAAGGAGTGGTATTGGGTGATCAACTTGAAACAGGCACTTTGTTTATTAATCGATGTGATTATCTAGACCCAAGTTTAGCCTGGACTGGGGTGAAAAATACTGGTCGTGGCTGTACCTTGTCAAGTTTGGGTTTTGGAGCCTTAACTCGGCCTAAGTCATATCATATAAAAAGCATATAAAAGCATATAAAAAGTATAGACATATATATAAATCACGGCGTAGAGCTAAAACATGAATACATTTGATTATATTATCGTGGGTGCTGGATCATCCGGTTGTGTGGTGGCTAATCGGCTCAGTGCTGATTCACGTATTAGCGTATGTTTGATTGAAGCTGGAGGGCGTGGTAAAAGCCCTTTAGTGAGCATCCCTGCCGGTATCTTTGGTTTATACGGCAATAAGAAATACGATTACAGTTTTACAACTGTACCTCAAAAACACCTAAATCAGCGGATTCTGAATGTTAATCGTGGTAAAGCGCTGGGTGGTTCAAGCGCCATTAACAGTATGGTTTATATTAGAGGCAACCGGAATGATTATGACGCTTGGGTAGCCTTAGGTTGTGAAGGTTGGGGCTATGACAACGTGCTGCCTGTATTTAAAAAAATGGAGGCAAATCAACTTAATCAAAGCGCGAAATATCATGGTTTTAATGGCGAATTAAAAGTGTCTAATCAGCAAGATCCAAACCCAGTGGCAAAGGTTTTTGTTGCGGCTGGTCAAGCTGTTGGTTTGCCAGAAAATACCGATTTTAATGGTCCATCACAATTGGGGCTAGGCATATATAATGTTAAGCAAGATCGTGGCCAGCGCGTGAGTAGTTATACAGCATTCGTGCAACCGATAGAGTCTAGAAGTAATCTCACCATTATGACTCGCACCCAAGTAATAGCGCTAAACATTGAAGGCGACACTGTATCTGGCCTAACTGTTGAGCGAGCCGGAGTGCAACAGCAGTTGCATTGCAATAAAGAAGTTATCCTTTGTGGAGGAACTATTTTATCACCAGCTATTTTGTTGGCTTCTGGTATTGGTGATAAAGGTGAATTACAGCAATTAGGTATTGATTGTAAACATCATGTGCCAGGCGTAGGAGAAAACTTGCAAGACCATATTGACAGCATGGTTACGGTGAGGTCTGCCAAGCCTGATACCATCGGTTTATCTATTAAATCTTTATTACCACACATATTGCCTGCGCCGTTTAAATATTTGCTTAGCCGAACAGGCTGGTGGACAACCAATTATGTAGAAGCTGGTGGTTTTGCTTATACTAAGTTAGTTGATAGGGATAATCGCAAAGAAGAAGCTAGAGATAATTACAAAGAAAAAGCTAGAGATAATTACAAAGAAGAAGCTAGAGAAGATGAAAGAAATAACCCATCAAATACATCTGCAGACCCAGACGTGCAGTTTCATTTTACGCCCTTGTATCGTAGCCACCGAGGCAAAAGTTTTGAATGGGGGCATGGCTATTCAGTGTTTACCTGTGTATTACGCCCACTGAGTACTGGCAGTATTAAATTGGCCAATGATGGTAGTAAGCGAAACGTGTTGATTGATTATAACTTTTTTGCTCACCAACAAGACCAACAAACGTTGGTAGAAGGAGTGAAAAAAGTGCGGGAAATACTTGCAGCACCTGAGTTTGATCATTTGCGAGGCCAAGAAATGGCCCCAGGTGAGCATGTTCAAACAGATGAACAGATACTGGAGTACTTGCGCGATACTGCCACCACGGTTTATCACCCTATAGGCACCTGTAAAATGGGTACTGACGCACTAGCAGTAGTCCATCCAATGACATTAAAAGTGACAGGAATGGCTAACTTACGAGTGATGGACGCATCTGTCATGCCGCGTATTACTAGCGGCAATACTTCGGCAGCCACCATGATGATTGGTGAACGTGGTGCTGCTATGGTGTTGGCGCAACGTCATAGTTCATAATAACGCCATAGCTCATTATAGAGACATAAACATGGATAACGCTTGTTCAGAGCCACAACAAGAAGTGGTGATTATTGGTGCTGGTTTTGTAGCAATAGCCACTGCAATGTGGTTACAAAAAAGTGGTCGTAAAGTAACATTAGTAGACCCAGAGCCACTTGCAAAAGGGGCTTATTTTGGTAATGCATGTACTATTGCCACCTATGCTAATATTCCTGTCGGTACGCCAAGTACTATGAAACAGCTACCTAATCTTTTATTCAATGCCAACAGCCCACTGTCAATTAAAGGGTCTTATTTGCCTCGGCTTACGCCTTGGTTATTGCGCTTTGCGTGGGCTAGCAGACCCTCCCAAGTGGCACATATAGGTCATCAGTTAAGTGTGCTGCTAAGTCACGCGCTTAGTGCTTTAGAGCCACTAATAGATGAGACCCAAGGCCATGATTTAATCAGAAAAAACGGTACTTTATATTTATATGGCAGCGAGGCTGGTTTTATTAAAGCAAAGCCAGATATTGAGCTGAGACTCAGTAATGGTATCCCAGTGACACAGCTGAAAAAGGCTGAGATTAGTGATTTAGAACCCCATTTGAAGCCACTTTATGAACGTGGATTGTTCTTTGAAAATGCACAGCAGCTACTTAGTCCGTTGAGCCTGTTGCAGCGTATGGCAGAATCTGTAATTGCCAAGGGTGGTAAAATTATTACTAACAAAGCACTAGGTATAGAACGAATTAGTGCCGAAAAACTCAAAGTGCAGTTACAAGGCACCACCTTATTGGCAGACAAGGTGGTGGTCGCTGCTGGAGCTTGGTCAAAGAGTTTGGCACGACAAATTGGGGATAAAGTACCGCTAGACACAGAGCAGGGTTATCATGTGATGTACAAAGGTGCGCAAAAGCTACTTAACCGGCCTGTAGGTTGGGCGGATGTGGGTTTTTATATGACCCCTATGAATGATGGTTTGCGAGCAGCAGGTACGGTCGAATTGGCAGGCCTTAATAATCCAATTAATCCACAGCGCCTAAAACTCATTGCAGATACGGTGAAAACCCTATTGCCACAACTCTCTGACCATGACAGTGAGTGGACTGGCTTTAGGCCTTCTATGCCAGACTCTATGCCAGTCATTGGTCAGTCTAGTAAGGATGTGGGAGTATATTATGCTTTTGGTCATGGCCATATAGGCGTTACGTTATCAGGTATTACTGGCAAGTTGATTAGCGAACTAATTGACGGCCAACCGCCTAGTATCGACATATCAGCCTTTGCAGCACAGCGCTTTTAATTACCTTTGTTATATAAATTTTCTGGTGCATAGGCTTTGCGGCTGAATACTCTCTCTAAAAAGTCAGCAAAAAATGCTAATGGTTGGTTGATATAATCAGGGTCAAAGCAATTTTGATCCCAGCGTTCACAAAAATTCACTGCACTTTGGAAATAAGGGTGATCGCAGTATTGGTCGCGTTCATTAGGGTTCCAGCCGTCTAAGTGATGAGCGTAGTAAATCATTTGAAATGCTCCATGGTGCTCAATTACCCAGGTTACTTCCTCTCGTACAAAAGGGCGGATAATCTCTGCAGCCATGCGGTCGTGATTTTGGGGTGCTAAACCATCGCCTATATCATGTAACAATGCAGCTACAATCCAATCGTCATCAGCCCCGTCACGCCACGCTCTGGTGGCAGCTTGCAGGCTGTGCTCTAAACGGCTAATAGGATACCCATCCAAGCTGTCTTGGCCTTGTCGAGTGAGTTCGTTAAGTAACCGTTGAGCGGTTTTTGCATGGTACGGGGTTCTAGTTTTTGCAACAGGGCGTAATCTTCATGGGTGCCATGTTGCATTTGGGTAAAACTAACGGTGGCCATTAATGTGCTCCAATTCTATTGCCTAGTTTTGTGTTGCATCTAGGCGAGGTCATTGCTACTTGGGCTTCAACTTTTTACACATCTTAAGCAATGAGCCAAGGCTATACGGTATCCCAATTATGGCAGCAAAAATGTTGTTATTAGACTGGCTGTAGACACTATGTTTTAAATAACTGCACTAACAGTATACTTTAAGTTTGTTAGCTGAAAAAGTGAAAAGGACCTATACTTGGAACCTATTTTTGAACCTAATTTAAGTACAATATTGAACGATGGTTAAAGACTGTGCAGTAAAGCTGCACAGTTTATCTGTGTTTAAAATATACCCTTGGCAGTGTCTTGTTGAATAGCCAATACAGGGTTAAATACTAACTATTGGCTCGTTGGTAAGGTAGAATGGTTGTCTAATTTATTAGGATACGTTCGTCTATGGCCAGTTTGCATCAAGATGTTCTTCGAGAACTTGGCATTTTGCAAGTGGAATTGCAAACCCTAGGGCTATGGAGTGACCTTGCACCCTCTGAAGAAGCCTTGCTAAGTAATGAGCCTTTTTGTTGTGACCTTATGGGATTTGCAGAATGGTTGCAGTGGATTTTTATCCCTAGGCTGAGTTATTTGGCGGAAAAAGAATGCCAACTGCCTCAAAAAAGTGGTATTTACCCGATGGCGGAAGGTACCTTTGAAGATTTAGAAAGTGCAGCTAAAGGTTTATTGGGCAGTATCAAACGGATGGACACGTTACTGACTGCATAAGCCTGCATTTATGCACAATAACGCTGACCTATCCAACCACCTATTACTAGGGCAGGCAAAAACACCATCGCTTCTTGTGGATTGATGATGGCGTTCACAATACCTGGGCCTGGGCAGTAGCCAGTGAGTCCCCAACCAATGCCAAATAAACTTGCTCCTAAAATTAACCGGGCATCAATGCTGGTTTTAATCGCTAGGTAAAACTGCTCGGCAGCTATTGGTTTTGTGCGTTTCAGAATAAAGTGTGACGTGAATGAGGTGACAGCTACAGCGCCACCCATTACAAAGGCTAAACTTGAGTCCCAGTTGCCAAATGGATCAAGGAAATTCTGTACTTTAATTGGGTTGACCATTTCTGAGATCACTAAACCAGCACCAAAAATAAGACCACAAATTAGGGCGATGAGTATGTTTTGCATTTGAATCCCTTTATTACCCAATAAAATTTCTTAAAATAGTGGTGGTGATTATGCCAGTGACCATGAGTGTTATCGTGGCAACCATAGAGCGCCTAGACATTAAGCCAATGCCACACACGCCATGGCCACTGGTGCAGCCGCTACCAATGCGAGTACCAATGCCTACTGTTAAGCCTGAAATGACAAGTAAAATAGGCGAATAACCTTGTCGCAGTGAAAATTCCACAGGCAACATGAAATATCCACCACCTACAAGGCCGATTAAAAAGGCCATGCGCCAGTTACTGTCTGGGTGTTTTAGTGGATTAAATAGTAGGCTGTACAAAATTTCGCTAATGCCAGCGATGCGACCATTGAACGCCAGTAGTAAAGCAGCGCCAATACCGATCAAAACACCACCTAAGAGGGCTTGTAAAGCGAGTGACTCAAACATTATATTAAACTTTATTAGATTCATCTAATTAAATTGTACTTTAAAGAAACAACCCTCGTCAATCGTCCGAATCGTTAAAAAGTAAGGAGTATGTGACAACTATGGGTTTACTATAGAATTCCACCTAACTCAGTGTCAACAAACGAGTCATATCGTGCTATGATTATGGCTAGAGATTTGATACTAATAATGTGGACGTTCAATAGATGCCAAGATATGACGATATCGGTGATATGCCCAGTTTAATGCCCGATTCAGACGAAATTAAAGGGGCGCCAAAACAGTCTTTTTCGGCCAGTAAAAGTGGCGTTGGTAATGGACAGGGTGAAGGCACCGACGGATCTTCTAGGCGCGCAGGTCGAGACGGTGGTAGGCCGATACCTGCTCCTCGTGCTATGCATTCAGGGTCCCCGCAAATAGTGGCGAAAACTAGTGGGATTTTATGGTTTATGGTGGTGACCATGTTTGTTGGTGTGTTGGGTGGCGGTTTTTGGTCTTATAATAAACTAACAGACGTAGACTTGATGCTGACTGTTTCTCGGGGAGAACTGGATCATGCCCGTAAACGCATCGGCGAATTAGAGGCTTTAGTAGTAGCAACGGATGTGAACTCAAATAAATCAGGTACAGTAGTGCAGGCTCAGGTGAGGCTAATTGACAATAGAGCTAAAGAGCGTAATAAGTTTGTAGATACTGAAATTGATAAGTTGTGGGGTGTTACATATCGTACTAACCGCCCAGCGATAGAAGAGAATCAAAAAGCAATTGACAACAATACGGCTACAGTAAAGCAGCATCAAGAAAAGCTGGAATCTCAAAGCGAACGTGCGGAGCAGCAACAATCTACCATGGCCCTGCAGCAAACTCAAATAGGAGAAACTAACCAAGCTAGCCAGTTGTCAACACAGAGTGTGCAAGACCAGTTATTCAAAGTTGAATTGCTACAAGAAAAGTTGGCAAGTGTCTTGAAACAGGTTTCAACCCAAGAAAAAGCCTTATCAGATCAGTATAAAACTGACCTTGGTCAAGCTCAACTTGCTCAACAACATGCTAAAGATTTAGTCTCTTTGGCCACTGTTATAAAAGATTTAGCAGATCAGATGGGCGGTTCTGCGACTGACGAGGATTTGAGCATGCTCACAAACCGCCTTGGGGATCTAGAAAATAAGTCGAGGGTGATGACGGCTATAGAACAAAACGCCAGTCAGATGGACGAGCGAGTTTATTTGTTAGAGCAGTCCATTGATTCTGTAAACTCGTTTCGCAGAGACACCAGTCGCAGCTTGGATCAGCTGCGAAATCAAATTCGCAATTTGGCTTATAGCGAATGATCAAGCTGTACAAACACACGGACTATTTAATGCATAAGTTACCCCAGCCTAAGATCAATCTAGGGCATTGGCCTACGCCTCTTGAACCTATGTTACGCATTAACGACATGCATAAGGGGCCCGAACTATGGGTCAAGCGTGACGACTGCTCTGGCCTTGCTTTTGGTGGCAATAAAACTCGTAAATTAGAGTATCTACTAGCAGATGCGCAACTAAAGGGTGCAACTACACTTTTGACTGCTGGTGGTACACAATCAAACCACGCTCGACAAACAGCAGCTGCGGCGGCCAGAGTTGGCCTTGGCTGTGAGTTGTTTTTAGAGCAGGTAGAGGGTATTGCAGAAGCTGACTACAGCCACTCTGGCAATGTATTAATTGACCAGTTGTTGGGTGCGAGAGTGCACCGGCTTCCGGCAGGCCAAGATTTGGATGCGGCGATGGCTTTACGTGCGCAAACCTTAAGTGCTGCAGGTGAAGTACCTTACGTAATGCCTGTTGGCGGCAGTAATGTTATTGGTTCAATGGGGTACGTTAATTGTGGTTTAGAATTGGCGCAACAAGTACAGCAACAAAAGTTGAGTTTTGATGCCATTGTTTTGGCCACGGGAAGTGCTGGAACTCAGGCCGGTTTGCTAGCTGGCTTGGCATTGGCCGAAGTTGATATTCCGGTATTAGGTATTACTGTAAGTCGCTCTAGTGAGGAGCAGTGCCAGAAGGTGTTAGCGTTATTGCACGAAGTGCAAAATGTGCTAAAACAGCCTAGGTTACATGAAGACCACGTCATTTGTTTTGACCAATATTATGGCTCATTTTATGGTGACCCAACACCGCAAATGATTGAAGCTGTGCGCCTTGCTGCTAGCTTAGAAGGCTTGTTACTGGATCCAGTTTATTCTGGCAAAGCGTTTGCTGGGTTGTTGGATCTTGTGCGCCATGGTTATTTCGATTCCTCCGAACGTATTTTATTTTTACACACAGGTGGCGCTCCAGGCTTGTTTGCCTATAGTGATTGTTTAGGTGAACATTAGGCAGTTTTGTGTTTTTCATAGCATAGCTGGGTCGACTGGTTTACCCAGGTCGGGTAGCTAAGTAATGAGCTTTTTTGGGCTTTCAAGGTGTTTGCCTCGGCGTTTAAAAGTGTTAATGATAATGTGTTCAAGGGCTGCAGTAGCTGGCATTTGTTGATGGTGTCGAGACTTTAATAAGGCAATTTGGCGTTTGATCGGAGGTTCTTCAATTAATCTAAAAGCCAATTCTTTGCTGTCTTTTGGAAAAGCCATCCAAGGTAGTGTAGTTATGCCTGCCCCTGCTTCTAACATGGCGACTAATGACGTCATATTTGTTACTTGCATCGGTGCGAACAAAAACTCTTGTGCAGGCGTTTTATCAACCAAAGGCGTTGTGCCGTTGCGAATAAGTTTATGTTGGTTTATTCTTTCCAGTTGATGTCATTGCCCATCTGCATCCATGGGTGAGCTTTGCGGGCTACAATGCCAACTCTATCAGCACATAGGTGGGTATGGTGAAGGTCTAGTTCAGTTTGCCAAATACTACTAATTGCTAAATCAATACGTCCATCTAACACTTTGTCTCTTAAATTATCACCATTGTCGTCTTGAACCTGCAGCTGCACTTGTGGATGTTGGGCTAGAAAAGAACGAATAATGGGGGCTAAAACAGTTTTTGCTATGGATGGCAAAACACCTAGGTTAATGCTGCCAGATTGTCCCTGTGCCATGCTCATACCATTGTGTAATGTGGCTTCATAGTGGTCATAAAGGGCTTTGGCTTCGGGCAAAAAAGCGATCCCAAAAGCGCTGAGTTCTGCGTGTCTTTGAGGGTCAAATAAATGCGCTCCTAATAATTGCTCCAGCTGTTTAATAGCTAGGCTAACAGCCGGCTGAGATCGACATAAAATGCTAGCAGCCAGTCGGAAATTTTTGCACTTAGCCACAGTAAGAAAAGTGTTTATTTGGGCT
>MDSY01026435.1_pt1 | contig 11868 bp, 11 predicted proteins | sample 811131 | NCBI WGS metagenome assembly MDSY01 (sample SAMN05326643, study PRJNA326480) | marine metagenome | isolation source: seawater | place: Atlantic Ocean: South West | collected 2010
ACTCAACTAGCTGCTTGTGACTTTACTTGGATAGATGGTGTTACTTATACGGCTTCTAATAGCACTGCTACTTTCACTACCTCAAATGCTTTAGGTTGTGATAGTGTGGTTACTTTAGATCTTACCATCGACCCTATTGTTGCTACTATTGTACAAAATGGAAATGATATCGAAGCTTCTGCCACCAATGGTGCTGCTCCTTATTCGTACGATTGGAGTACTGGGGAAACTACTGCAAGTATTACTCCAGCTGCCAACGGCTCTTACTGGGTAGTGGTAAGTGATGTAGATGCTTGCTTGTCAGATACTACAAGTTTTGAAGTGACTTTCGTAAGTGGAACTGGAATATTAACTCTTGAAAATGTATTTAATATTTATCCTAACCCAACAAGTGGTATAATCAACATTGATGCTAAAGGAAATAACCAATACCTATCTGCTACTGTTTACGACATCTTTGGGAAATTGCTAATTAATACTAACAACACTAAAATTAGCCTAAAGAAATTTGAAGACGGAGTGTATATACTAGAAATCAATACAAAAACAAATATATTCACCACTAGAATTATTAAGCAGTGATGATCTGGTAAATAGGTGTTAAATAAGTTACAATTTAAAAAATAGGACTGTTTTTAGAGTTGAATCCTTAAGTTTCCTCTGATATATTTTGCCTGACTGTAAATAAATCCTATATTTAAGATAATTAAAATTTAAAAAAATAATTATGGAAGGTTATTGTGTAAAATGTAAGAGTAAAAAAGAAATTAGTGACGCTAACGAAGTTACAATGAAAAATGGTCGTAAAGCTATGAAAGGTAAATGTCCATCATGCGGAACTGGAATGTTTAGAATTTTAGGAAAAGCCTAGTCTTTTAAGCATATGAACTTTAAAGGGAAGAATTATCTTCCCTTTTTTTTTGCTTAATTTTAAATATGAAAATATATTGTAATGACTAATAAATTCTTAACAATTTTATTTATAATTTTTTCATGTTTATCTTATTCTCAAAAAGAATTTTCCCCATATATTATAATACTTGGAACGATTCAAGATGCTGGGTCTCCTCATATGGGCTGTGAAAAACCTTGTTGTATTAGCTTATTTGAAAACCCTGATCCAAATCGAAAAGTAGTAAGTCTTGGTTTGGTAGATCCTTTAGAAAAAAAATATTGGCTTATCGAAGCTTCACCAGATTTTATAACACAATGTAGAGAGTTGAAGAAAGTATCAGCATTTAAACACGGCAAAAGTCCTGACGGAATTTTTTTGACCCATGCGCACATTGGACACTACACAGGTTTAATGTATTTAGGAAAAGAATCTTACAACAGCAAGAATGTTCCTGTATTTGCAATGACCAGAATGAAAGGTTTTTTAATTAAAAATGGTCCATGGAGTCAGTTATTTAAATTAAATAACATTAGAATTAATAATATAAACCATCAAGAAGAAATTAAACTCTCAAATAATTTATCCATTACTCCGTTTTTAGTACCACATAGAGATGAGTTTTCAGAAACGGTAGGTTTTAAAATAAATGGCCCAAAAAAATCGGTTCTTTTTATTCCAGACATAGATAAATGGGGTAAATGGAACAAAAGTTTAATCAAAGAAATTAAAAGCGTAGATGTAGCCCTATTAGATGGAACTTTTTATGACAATAAAGAAGTAAATAATCGAAATGTTTCTGAAATTCCTCACCCATTTATTGTAGAAACAATGGATCTTTTCAAAGAAGAAAAAAATTCTGAAAAATTTAAAATTAATTTTATTCATTTTAACCATACTAATCCCTTGTTAGATAGTAATAGTGCAGCGTTAATAAGATTGAAAGAAAGTGGATTTAATATGGCCAAATTTAAAGACGTTATAAATCTTTAAAGAACAAATAATCATTGTAAGAAAAGTATTTAGTAATTTCAATTAAAATTATATTTTGAAATACTTACTAAAAACTATATTTCTTTTCTTTTGCTATTCTTTATCAACAGCGCAAATACCTTCTTATTACCAAAACATAAATCTAAACTTAACTGGTGACCTTCTCAAAAATGAATTGTCTACTTTAATATCATCTACCCACCAAACTCAGGTGGAATATACTTCCTCTAGCTCTGTTGACACTTGGGATGTAGTTAAAGTCTCTGATGGATTTTCATCAGACCCCTCGAAGGTTCTTTTAATTTATGGATACGATGACAGCGATGCCACGGTGGAAAACGACAGAACAAGGGCCAAATCTCTTTCCTGTCATACAGGTTCATGCTTTGGTCTTTGGAACAGAGAGCATGTCTATCCTAAGTCATTAGCATCTCCAAATCTAGTAACTAACTACCCTAGTGCAGGTACAGATGTTCATAATTTAAGAGCTTGTGACTATTCTACTAATTCTAGCAGAAGCAATAAAAAGTTTGATGTTGGAAATGGGAATTCATCCTCCAACAACCAAGGAAACTGGTTCCCAGGGGACGAATGGAAAGGCGATGTTGCAAGAATAATTATGTATATGTATTTAAGATACCCTAATCAATGTGAGCCAACTAATGTAGGAATAGGAACCCAGCTATTTAGTCCTAATGGGGATATGCCAGATGTTTTCCTTAATTGGAACTTTTCTGATCCTGTTTCTGAATTTGAAGAGACAAGAAATAATTCAATAGCCAATGTACAAGGAAATAGAAACCCTTTTATTGACAACCCATATCTAGCAACAGTCATTTGGAATGGGCCAGTTGCAGAAGATAAATGGGCTTCTGCTAACTCAATTAAAGATTATGAATCTAGAAATTTTAAATTAAAAATCAATCCTTTAAATAATGAAATAGTTATTGAAAACTTAGACTTTACCGATTTTCTATTCTTAGAGTTAGTTAATATGAATGGAGAAATTATTAAAGTTACTAGAAATAATTTTGTAAGCACTTCCGGCTTGGCTGTTGGAATTTATGTTCTGAAGATTAGCATGAAACATACTTCTTACTTAAGAAAAGTGAGTTTATAGTAGAATTATTTTTTAGAATTCTCTTTCTTTTGCTGTTCTCTCATCTCTTCAGCCATCTTTCTGAATGCAGCTACTTCTTCTTTTTTCCTTTCTTTTACAACTTTTAAGGCTTTAGCAACTACTTTATCTCTCTCATCGTAGTCAACTATTTTACCCGGCTTTGGTATCCTCATCTCTTCGCTTATGCCAAGTTCATCTAAAATTTCGTCAATAAAATTTATCTTACCTAGTCCAAAATATATTTTAATTAGCTCTTTGTGCTTATTCATTATTAGGATATCTTGAATAGTAATATCCTTTATATCTCGGTATCCAAACCCTAATCTTGATTTTCTAGTTAACTTTCTTAGGTTAACACTGTAGGTGCTATTTTCAAAATCTAATATATCCATCTTGCTAAAGTAATAATATCTACTGTCATGTCTTTTTTCTTCTGATAAAAATTGCCTCTCCAACAAAACAAATTCCCGAATTAAAAATAATTAATGCTATAGTTCCATACCAAAAAAAATTCTCTTGTTGAATTTTTCTTACTAAAGCCTCTCCAAATATACAAAGACCTGTTCCGATAAGTAAAAGACCTAAAACTGAAAAAGTGTACCACTTGTAATTCATAGTTTTATATTTGCAATAAATTTAATATAATTCATGGTTTATTGTTTTGACTTAGATGGAACTTTATGTGATACAGATGGTAATAATTATAAAGATTCCACACCAAAAAAAGAGAGGATAAAAATCGTAAATAATCTCTATGAGGATGGGCATACCATTCTTATTGACACTGCAAGAGGGTGTGTGAGTGGAAAGAACCATTTTTTCTTTACAATGGAACAATTAAAATCATGGGGAGTAAAATTTCATACTCTAAGGACTGGGGTTAAGTTTGGTGCTGATGTCTTTGTTGATGACAAAGGAGTTAAGGACCAGCGGTTTTTTAAAGATTAATTTACTTCTATCAACACCTAAGAGATAATAACTACACTAGTTATTGTATTTATTACACCTAGTTTGTTCTATATTTGAAATATATGGACAATACTAAAATACATATTTTCGATACAACTTTAAGGGACGGTGAACAAGTTCCAGGGTGTCAATTAAATGCAGAAGAAAAAGTAGAAATTGCCAAAGACTTGGAAAGTCTAGGGGTAGATGTTATTGAAGCTGGTTTTCCCGTTTCAAGCCCTGGTGACTTTAACTCCGTTTCTGAAATATCAAAAAATGTAAAAGAATCCATAATATGCGGACTAAGTAGAGCGGTAGTAATGGATATTGATACCGCAGCTATGGCATTAAAAGAAGCGAAAAGAAAACGACTACATACAGGAATTGGTGCTTCAGATATGCATATTAAATATAAATTTAATTCTACCAGAGAAAAAATATTGGCACAAGCAGTTTCTGCCGTAAAATATGCAAGAAAATATTTTGACGATATTGAATTTTATGCGGAAGATGCTGGTCGAGCGGATCAAGATTTTTTAGCTAAAATGGTAGAAGAAGTGATTAAAGTAGGTGCTACCGTTATAAATATTCCTGATACAACTGGCTACACTTTACCAGATGCATATGGTAAAAAAATTAATTTTTTAATGAATAATGTTCCAAATATTGACAAGGCTATACTGTCTGTTCATTGTCATAATGACTTGGGTTTAGCAACAGCCAATACACTAGCTGGAATTCAAAATGGCGCTAGACAAGTGGAGGTCACTATTAATGGAGTTGGAGAGAGAGCAGGGAACACTTCTTTAGAAGAAATAACCATGATTCTTAAAGCTCATCCCTATTTAAATTTATATTCTAAAATTGATACTTTAAAAATATTAGAGTTGAGCAAAAAAGTGAGTAGAATGATGAATATGCCCGTTCAAAGAAATAAGGCAATTGTTGGTGAAAATGCTTTTTCTCACTCTTCGGGAATTCACCAAGACGGATTTCTTAAACACAGAGAAAACTATGAAATAATTAATCCTGAAGATTTAGGAATTGACAAATCTTCTATAGATTTAACTGCCAGAAGTGGAAGAGCAGCATTAAAGCATAGATTGTCTATATTGGGATTCAAACTCACAAAATTCGAAATGGAAACTATTTATGCAGATTTCTTGACATTAGCAGACGAAAGAAAACTTCTTCACGATAAAGATTTATATGAAATAATTGGGGGGGGGAATGGAAAATAATCTTACTTTATTTGATAAAGTCTGGGAGTCTCACGTAGTAAAAAGATTGAATGATGGCCCTGACATATTATTTATAGACCGGCATTTAGTGCACGAGGTTACTAGCCCAGTTGCTTTTCAGGGAATGAAAGAAAGAAACATCAAAGTTCTTTTTCCAGAAAGAACTTTTGCAACAGCAGATCATAATACGCCTACTGTAAATCAACATTTACCAGTAAAAGATCCAATGTCTGCAAATCAGCTGAAAACACTAGAGAAAAACACGAAAGATCACGATATATCTTATTGGGGATTGGGGAATGAAAAAAATGGTATCGTTCATGTAATAGGACCAGAAAATGGTATAACTCTTCCAGGTGCAACTATAGTTTGTGGAGATTCTCATACCTCTACTCATGGTGCTTTTGGTGCGATTGCGTTTGGAATTGGGACATCAGAAGTAGAAATGGTTTTGTCTACACAATGTGTTATGCAAATGAAACCTAAAAAAATGCGAATCAAGATTGATGGAAACTTGAAAAAAGGAGTTACTCCAAAAGATGTTGCACTTTTTATAATTTCTAATCTCTCTACTTCTGGAGCAACTGGATATTTTGTGGAATATTCTGGGAATGTTTTCTCAAACATGTCTATGGAAGGAAGAATGACTGTTTGCAATCTAAGTATTGAGATGGGAGCAAGAGGAGGAATGATAGCACCAGATAAAAAAACCTATGCATTTTTAAAAGAAAAAGAGTTTACCCCAAAAAACGATAAATGGAAAAAAGCTATGGGATATTGGAGTACTTTATATTCTGAGGAGAATGCAATTTTTGATTCGGAACATGCTTTTAAGGCAGAAAAAATTGAACCAATGATTACTTATGGAACCAATCCAGGAATGGGAATAGGTCTTTCCAAAAAGATACCAAAAAGTCCTCAAGGAGGAGAAAAGTCACATGCAAAATCTTTAAATTATATGGGTTTTAATGACGGAGATAGCATGGTAGGAAAAAAAATAGACTTTGTATTTCTAGGGAGCTGTACCAATGGAAGAGCTGAAGATTTTAAGGCTTTTGCAAACGTTGTGAAAGGACACCAAAAATCGAAAAATGTTACTGCCTGGCTTGTCCCTGGATCTCATTTTGTAGCTAAAGAAATTAGAGCAAATGGGGTAGCAAAAACTATTGAAGAAGCTGGATTTGAAATAAGAGAACCTGGTTGTTCCGCTTGCTTGGCTATGAACGATGATAAAGTTCCTTCAGGAAGGTATGCAATAAGCACTTCCAATAGAAATTTTGAAGGTAGACAAGGCCCTGGGTCAAGAACTCTTTTGGCGAGTCCAATAATGGTGGCTGCTGCTGCGATCACAGGTAAAATTACTGATCCTAGAAAATATATAGATTAAATTATGGCATACAAACCATTTACAATATTAAAAAGTTCTGGTGTTCCTCTTCCTATTGAGAATGTGGATACAGACCAAATAATACCTGCTAGATTTTTAAAAGCGACTGAAAGAAAAGGATTTGGAGATAATTTATTTAGAGATTGGAGATACAATCAAGATAACACCTTAATTAAAGATTTTGTTTTAAATGATCCTATTTATAAGGGTGGGATTTTGGTTGCTGGTAAAAATTTTGGATCTGGTTCATCAAGAGAACATGCTGCTTGGTCAATTTATGATTATGGTTTTAGATGTGTAATTAGTAGTTTTTTTGCAGATATTTTTAAAAATAATTGTTTAAATATTGGAGTACTCCCTGTTAAAGTTGAACCAGCTTTCTTAAATGACCTATATGAAATTATCTATGAGAATCCTACTACTGAAATTGTTGTAGACCTTCCTTCACAAATGATCTCTTTAGAAGAAAATAATTTAGCTGCTAGTTTTGAAATTAGTTCTCACAAAAAAAATAATTTACTAAACGGTTTTGATGATATTGATTATTTATTAGATATCAAAAATGAAATTAAAGAATTTTCGAAAAGAACTCTTTTTTAAAACTTAGAAAATGGATTTAAAAATTGCTTTATTGGCCGGTGACGGAATTGGACCAGAAGTCATAGAACAAGCGGTTCTTGTGTGTGACAAAATTGCCAAAAGATTTAACCATAATATTACATGGAAAGAAGGATTAGTTGGAGCTGCTGCTATAGAAGATTGTGGGAATCCTTACCCAGAAAAAACTCATAAAATTTGCTTGGAATCCGATGCTATTCTTTTTGGAGCGATTGGAGATCCAAAATACGATAACGACCCGTTAGCCAAAGTGAGGCCAGAACAGGGGTTGTTAAAAATGCGAAAGGATTTGGGATTGTTTGCTAACATAAGGCCTACTTTTACTTTTCCATCCCTTATTAATAATTCTCCATTAAAAAAAGAAAGAATAGAGGGAACAGATTTGGTTTTTTTAAGAGAACTGACTGGTGGTATTTATTTTGGGGAAAAGGGAAGAAAAGATAATGGGACAACTGCATTTGACATTTGTTCTTATACTAAGGAAGAGATAAAAAGATTGGCCAAAAAAGGATTTGAAATGTCTATGAAGCGATCCAAAAAACTTTGCTGTGTTGACAAGGCCAATGTGCTGGAGACGTCTAGGTTGTGGCGAGAAACAGTTCAGGAAATGGAAGAGGATTTTCCAGATGTGGAGGTTTCTTACGAATTTGTAGATGCTGTTGCTATGCGTTTAGTTCAGTGGCCAAATAGTTACGATGTTTTAATCACAGAGAATTTATTTGGAGACATTTTGACTGATGAAGCCTCTGTAATTTCCGGCTCCATGGGATTAATGCCTTCCGCCTCTGTAGGTGAAAAAACTTCTTTATTTGAACCTATTCACGGGTCCTATCCAGAAGTTGCTGGCAAATATATAGCTAACCCAGTTGCTACCATACTTTCTGCTGCTATGATGTTTGAAGATGCTTTTGGATTAGTTGAAGAAGGTAGCGCAATTCGGAGTGCTGTTAACAAGTCTTTAATCTCGAAAATTGTAACCAAAGATATTGTAGAAAAAGACAATGAATTTTATACAACCAATGAAGTAGGGAAGTGGATTTGTGAAAAAATATAATTTACTTTCTACCAAAGAGCTAAAATTAGTGCTACAGCTAAAATAACGATTAATGAGACTGCCAAGCAGATACCAAATAGTATTCTAGCCAAGGTTCTGCCCTTATATTTTTCAGAATTATTCCTAATTCTTGACATGCTTACTATGCTGAAAATAAAAGCAAGTAAAAAACCTAGACCAGCAGTAAACGGTGAAAGAATTAATGCAATCAAACTTGCAATACTAAAAGGTTCTTGAACTTTTTTCCTGACGGATTGTTCAGATTGAAATGGTGGTTTAGAAAAATTTGTCTTAGAAGTTTCAAACTCAGAATTGGTGTTATTCCAAACATCATTTTCTAAAGAATTATTATTAGAGGACTCAACTACTTTTTCTATTGAAATTTTGTTTTTTATAATGGCTGAATCTGGTTTTGGGTTTACGGCTAAAGATTGGGTATTTGTAACAGTAGGATTTTTAAAAAATTGAATAGATTTAATCTCTAGATTACTTACATATATTTCTCTATTGTTCTTAATCTTTATAAAATAACCGTCAAAGTCAGATTTAGAAACTATTCCCTTGTAGATTTTTCCAGTCTTGGTTACAATTACAATACTGTCTTTTTTTGGGTGGAATTCTTTACTATCAATTAATTTAAAGCTAGTCTTCAATAGGGTGTTATTTGCAGATGATGTAAGGGGGCTATTTTCAGAATTAGAATTTAAATAGTTTACCCAATGGTTAGAAACAATAGCAGTGCTGGAACAGGAAGCTAAAACAAAAAATGAAATAATATAAACTAAATGAATTAATTTCATAAATTAAATTTAAACAAAATAAACCTATTAATGAGTTGCAACATTTAGTAATGTAGAGATCTAAATTAAAAAAAAACTTAAATATATATTTGAAAATCAGCTATTTAGTTCGTAATAAAAGGATTTTTATTGGTGTATAAATCGCTGTGTTTTGGTGTGGTAGGAATCAAAAACTTTAATCAAATAAATACCACTACTTAAACTAGAGATATCGATTAAATTGTTGTTGTTAAGTTTATACAGATTTAGTTTTTCTTGATAGACAAGTTTACCAAAACTGTCTAATATTTCAAAATGAACATCATCCACAAAGCCATTGGTCTGAATATTTAGCTCATTATGAGCAGGATTTGGATAACACTTAAAATCAAACATACTGCTATTTTCTTCAATAGAAAGACCATAACCTATCGTAAAATAATGGATGATATTCTTGCCAAAATCAGACTCAAAGCCAGCAAGTGGAGCTCCTGTTGTTTTTCTTATTTGAAAAAAGCCTGAACCATCGTTGTTGGCAAAAAAATCTAGACCGTTTTCTCCCGTATCGTCCATTTCAAGCTGGTAACAGCCAGTGTTTAAGTTAACAGTATCTTTATGTAGCGTATTGGTTTGAAAATTTGTCTTTGAAAAGACAATATTTCCATCTACATCTCGAATATACAGTTTGGTTTCGTTGGCTGCTAAATTGGTTTTAGTCCAAAGTACGATACCTTCTGGATATACTGGAGGGACATCAAAAGTGGTATGGTAATGGTTATTTTCTAAGCATTCATCTGCAGTGCTATTTACTTGCATAATTTCTACATGAAAATCCTTGCAAAACTGGGCATAGTCCCAAAATGATTCACCAGAAATTGGTAATTCTATTTCTATTTCTTGGTCAAACTCTAGTTGCCCCGTCCATGATAAAGTTTCGTGGGGGCCACCGCAAATCCAATAATCAATTTGGACGGATAGCAAGTCTTGCTCCCCAGTATTTTTTAATAAAATTCGAGGTTGGTCACATATAGGATTAATTCTAGTATGGAATTCCCAGTCGTTAGGCGCTAAAACATCTGTTATTCCTGCATCGTTTTGAAAATTATGGTTTCCATAAGAAACCAGCTGTACAGTTGTCCGATAATTCCCTTCCATTCCCCCACTGGTAACCTCCATACCATAATCAATATTTATCGAAGTATCTCCGGAAGAAATAAATGGTGTGATTTCATGATTGTAAGTAGTTCCAAAAGTTCCTGGGCACCACCCTGCCCTATCGTAAAGCCATGTTCCTCCCTGAGCCATCAATGGATTGTCAGAACATTCTTTCCAGTTTAGCCACTCGAATTGTTTGGTGCCGTTTATTTTTAAATGATGGTATTTAGGACAAAATTCTGCACAATTTTGAAATCCTCCAAACCAATGGCCGGTGGTTCTTGTTTTTGCTTTAAAATTACTGGCGTTTGGAATTAAAGGAACATCTACTGGCGGCATAGAAATGTCGTTGGCAATATTAGCATGTCCATAATCTCCTCTCCAAATGGTTTTAAAATCTAATACGTCTCTTGGTGGTGTCCCATGAACAAATAAAAATTTAACCTCAATTAGTTCTTGCTGGTTGCCTGCTGAAATTTCAATGGTGTCTTTAAATAATGGTAAATAATCAGTAACATCATAAACCCATCTAAATCCAAATTGACCTAAACTTAATCCTATTCCATAAGGAGTCACATAATTTTGAATTTGATGAATATCTTGTTTGTATTGGTTGATTAATTGGTGGTCAATTCCAAAATTTAAAGAGTCTATTTTATTTCCACTAGGACTATAAGTGTAGCCCCAACCACTTTCAAAGCCAAAAATCGTATCCACTAAAGTTTTAGAAATGCCTGTGACATTCATATCTACATAGGGAAGTGTTTCAATGATACTAACTGGTGAATAATAATTAGTATCCGAAAAAAGTACTGAGTCTAAATGACTATTATAAGTTCCTTTATAAAAGGTGAATTTTGGTCGATTGGAAGTAGTAGTAATATCAAATTCTCTCAAGGATAAATCTGCATTTTCCCATTTAGGAAGCCCCAATAATGTACCATTTCTAGCGTTTCCGCTATAATCATCAGCTTCAAAACCAGATTCTTCATCAAAATTATAAGCTGCCTGAAGATTTGAATAAAAAGGATGGGTATTGTCTATACTTTTATTCATCCAGGACTTAATAGTAATATTGTCCAAAGCTGTGTTCCAAATTCTAAATTCATCTATTTTACCATCGTAAACCCCATTGAAATTTGCTGCTGCATTTCCTCCTATTCTGAACTTTACTATTCCTGCCATAGATTTAGTTTTTGAGGTTCCACTCATGAAAAGCTCTCCATTTAAAAAAGCTTTCATTTCTCCATTATTTATATCCTTGGTAAAAGCCCAGTGGTTCCATTTACCTGAAAAATCATTGACGTTTGCTAATTCGTTTATTCTATCGTAAGATCCAGTACCATTATTTCCCGCGTCCCAATAAACTCTACTATTACTCCATGGCAAATGACAATTTATTACTCTGTAACCATTAATATCTCTTCCTTCAAAAATATAAGAATTGAATGGCATTAAATTTTCATCTCCATAACACCAAAAAGAAATGGTAACTGCGCTATCTACGTTTGTAAATACAGAAGATGGGATGTCTACAATGTCATCGTCTTTAAAATTTAGGTGGCCATTGTGGCCTTGTACAATGCCTATATTCAAACCTGTACTATCCGATGCAGTTGTATAATTGGTGTTGGTAGAATTCGATGAGAAAACAAAATCTACAACAATATTACTTGTACCA
>MDSY01036086.1_pt1 | contig 11867 bp, 18 predicted proteins | sample 811131 | NCBI WGS metagenome assembly MDSY01 (sample SAMN05326643, study PRJNA326480) | marine metagenome | isolation source: seawater | place: Atlantic Ocean: South West | collected 2010
AATCGAGGTGAATGACAATCTTGACATCTTACTCTGCCTTGTAGCTCACGAGGTGTCTCACTTTATTCAGTTCACTTACACCAACTGGTTCCCACCTTATTTAAAAAATAAGCAGGACAAGGATCGTGGTCATGGCGAATGTTTCCGAACAATCTATCGGTATCTCCGCCAGGATCTTGTCAATCCTATGATCGAGCAGAAGCGTAAAGAGAAGGAGGCTGCAGCATGAATGACATTATGATAATTGGCGGCAGCCACTACAAGCGCACCACTGCAGAAATGGTAATCGAATTTTGTATCAAAAAGCTGATGCCACGGATGAAGACACTTGATATCCTTCTCTATCTAGAGAAGAACATGGATCGTGCAGACGGTTACTGTCTTGCTGAGTCAAAGCGATCATTTGTTCTTGAGATAGATAGTAGACTGAAAGGTGATGACTTCATTACTGCTATTACACACGAGATGGTTCATGTCAAACAGTATGCTCGTGGTGAAACAGCCGATGTGAATCAATTCACTAAGTCATGGAAAGGTGAGGAATACATATCACTGTACTCAACAGTCGAAGAGTACATGGAACTTCCGTGGGAAGAAGAGGCCTATCGGCTTCAAGAAACATTGTGCGAGGAATACAAAAATGAATATCTTGTTAACAGGAAGTGATGGCTTCATAGGTGGTCACCTGTTTCGTCACTTTTCGAAAAATCATACCGTCATCGGTTTTGATGTTAAGAGCGGTAATGATATATTAGATGCAAAATTTCCTGAAGATATAGATTTAGTTGTGCACATGGCAGGCATGTCTGGTGTCAGAGATAGTCTTGATCGACCTATTGAATATTGGAAGAACAATGTCATGGGTACTCAAAGGTTGTTTCAGCATTACAGCGATACTCGAATCATATATGCTAGCTCATCAACTGCGCATGAACCATGGAAGAATCCTTATGCAATGAGTAAGTATTCCATGGAACAGTTAGAGCATTACAACGCAGTCGGATTGAGATTTACTACGGTGTACGGTCCTCATGCAAGAGGCGAGATGTTGATACCAAAGATATTGAACAATGAAGTAGAATACTTAAACACCAATCATAGTCGTGATTTTATACATGTCGATGATGTGGTAACCGCGGTTCAAACATTAGTTGACAAACATCTTTTTAAAGGTGTTATTGACGTAGGAACTGGCACTACGAATAAACTAACAGACATAGCTGAGTATTTTCATATCGACTATAGGCCTGAAATTGGTGGTGAAACAGAAAGACTTGATAATAAAGCCGATACTATTGAGTTAAACCTTTTAGGCTGGAAAGCAAAGATTAATTTATACGACTATATTTACGAAATGTCTCTAAAACATTGAAATTAAAAGAAAAAATAATATGAAAAAAAGTATGTACTTTTGAATTTACCTGCTATATAATGGTTACATCAAATGAGAGAGGATGAGATTATGACTACAGCAATTATTCCAACACGTGAGCAGCTTTGTGATTTTATTTATTATCGTCACAAGGATGCTTACGGTGTGAAAGGTCGCATGTTCGACTTTGACTCGATGAGCTATGATGAGCTCGAGGCCATGGCGATTCGTGTCGACGAGGCCGCTAATGAGCAGATCGCTCATGAGCGTAAGATCGACGCTGAGGCGGTCATTGCGTTTCGTGCTAGCATCCGTCGTGTTCGCGAGATGTGTGGCGTTGATCGCTCGACAGCGATCCGTTATATCCTCGATGGTGAAGGCCATCGTGGTGAGTTCGATCCATCATACGTATGTTATTGTATGGGTCTGCCATATTCTATGGCAAAGTACATTGAGCCTCGTTTGACCGAGCTTAATGAGCAAAAGATCTACGGCGGTGCGCCTGCTGTGGCTGAGCCTTACGATGATTTAGAGGAGGTAGCTTAATATGAATAATGCAATATATGCATACAAAGGATTTGTCTACAAAGTTGAACTCGATGGTTTAACAATTGTTGACCGATACATGGAGCCAAGTTGGGCTTGCTCGCTCGCTGGTGAAAATGTAAATAAGCAAAGGATAGGTTTATCTGAGTGGGGAGAAATCACTCTTACTGAATTTAAGCAAATTGTGGATTCCTATATTGATCGGAATCCGGTGTGAACTTATAAGAATGGCTACTTCTGCCATCTCTCTCCTCTCTCTGTAGGAGTAGCCATCCTTATAAGTTTTACTCGTCATAGCTCAGCTGGATAGAGCAACAGCCTTCTAAGCTGTGGGTCGCAGGTTCGAATCCTGCTGACGAGACCAGAGTTCGGTGCCTGCAGCGCCGATAGGAACGTGACCGAATACCTCTCTCTGATGGGGGGTAAGGTAGACTGGAAGTGCTTAGCGGCAATGCCTTAGCGGGCTGCACGGTTGTTGGGGGTCTAAGATGAAAGGTACATCAGATCGTACCCCCTTGGTGGTTACCCTAGTCCACCCGTTCCGCTTTTATTTTTTAGATAAATAGGCTATAAAGGAGTCTATTATGTCAGAAGATTTTTTTGATTTTGGTTTTACAGCTGTTGATGAGACCGAACTAGAAGCCGTTCAAAAGGCAACTGCAACTGCACAAACTGCATCATCTACCGCAGAAGAAATGCAAATAAAGATCGATAAGCTATACAATGCAGTTGCTCCTCTCTTAAATAATCTAAAGAAGAATCCAGAGAAAGAATATATCTATTGGCCAAATCGTATTGAGAAGGTTGAACAGTTTGAAACGCATCTATATAACATCTACAAGAACTAGGAATACTTTTGAGAGACACAGATTATAATTCAGCTAAAACTCTTGAAGATGTGTATAGCATATACGAATCAATATGGGATGAACACACGCGCCACAGAAATAATGCACTCATGGAATGTGCTAGAGATTCAGAAAGCGTCTCGGAACTTGGTGTTAATCAAGGATCTTCATTCATCATCATGATGATGCAGAATCCAAAGAAGATTATCGGCGTCGATGTTACACTTAAGAAGTGGAGACACGGTAAAGATTATAACGCATTAGAGCCGTTAGCACTCGAGTACATGAAAAGAAATCCCATGGAATACATTCTATATGAGGGAAGCTCTACGGATGCAAAGGCGGTACACAAAGTTGACATGCTACACATTGATAGTGACCATAGGCCTGGACACCTTCGTAAAGAGCTACAGGTACACGCTGAGTCAGTGAACAAGTATATTGCATTCCATGATATCAAACAAAAAGACTATGAGTTGTGGAAGGTTGTTGAGCAGTTTTTAAACGATAGTCCACAATGGAAGTTAAAAACCTACTATGATGGAGGCACTTGTGGCCACGTGGAAATACAACGCGTCTAAAAATAATTGCAAAAAGTAGTGTACATTTATGGAAAATCAAGATATAATCCAAAAGATAAACACAATTGATGAAGACCTTGGATTCTTAGAAGAGGTCTCAAAGAGAGAATTAGTCGAAGATCGTATCGAAGAGCTTCGCGTATTACGTCATGAACTTGAGAGGAAATTAAATTATGACAAAGGCCCAACGTTTAAAGATGATCCGTCGAATCGGAAACAAAATCAATCGTGAGCGTCAAGCTGCATCAAAACTAGCCCGCGAAAATTCTGTGTACATGTCTGACATTGAGGTGTATAATACCATACAAAGCTCTGGTATTTTAGACACTTATTCAGCAATGAAGGAATTTGATACATGTCAGTAAGTAGACGAAAAAAGCTTCTCCGTGAAGAGAAGCTTTCTATATATAGTACAGAACTAAAGCGCGCAAAGAAGTTTGCATCAGCACCAATCTCACAGGAGTTCAAAGAATATGTTCCGAGCCGGTCGTATGTACGCGTACCTAAAACCATCCCCTCATACGAAGGCAACAGTAACAACCAGAATGCAACAGCAAAAGCAGCAGCAAAAGAATACTCAGGAGACTACGTCACAGGTCTCGCAACGCTTCACAAAAGCAACATCGTCCCAGTAGGTAAAGATGATAATCCAATAGATTATGCGACGATGAGACGTAACTAATGGCTAAGAAACGCATACTCACTGGAATGAAAGGTATTCCACTTGATCAAGGGTTTGACAAGTGTAGTTACTATTTTAGTTATGATCTTGACAAAAAAGACATTGGTAGGATCGTAAAGAAGTGGGTACGTAAGACATATAACAAGAAAGACTACACAGCAATTCTTGCAAATCCTGAGTACTGTTTCCAGATGTATACAGGAATCGGTGCAGCTATTCATTGGATGTCAAACGGTCTTGAGTTTGACGAGAAGGCATCCAGATATCCAGAGCACATCAAACAATATTTTGAGGAACTCATTGAGAAAGGTAAGGAGATCCTCAAGAAGAAACAACCGGATGACGCACCGCCAAAGCGAGTGCTGTCTCCAAAAGAAAGACTTCTAATCAAGCTCGAGCGTACTGTTATGGTCGACATTGATAAATTAGAAGACGAATGGTATGATGGTGAAAAGGCAACACTTGACATCATTGCATCATTTCGTATTCATGAGTTGAAAGGTATGGCTGTTGATCCAGTCAAATTCTATTTGAAGCGTATGTTACCTGAGTACGAAGACGCATATAATAAATCATGTAAGGAAGCTCATGATGCCTACAAACATCTTGGTCGGCGAGAACTCAGTCGTAGGATTAAGTTAATTAATTCTATGCTCGCCGATCTCGATGCATTTAAGGAAGAACAAAAGGCAAAACGTAAACCGAGACGTAGGAAAATATGATCGAAGAAAACTTCTTAACAAAAGCAAAGTTTTCGAAGCTCGTCGAGCAGACGGTCTTTGAGAAACGTTTATCTTATATGGATGCCATAGTATGGTTATGTGAGAAGCATAACATTGAGATAGAAGATTGTCGTAAATTTATCAACCCTATTATTAAAGATAAACTCGAAGCGGAGGCGAGACGTCTAAATTTTTTGCCAAGGACCAATGAGTTGATGTTTGAATGATGGATCAAAGAATCATAGAGATTTTAAAATCTGAGCATAATCGTCAAACTAAAACTATCGAGCTCATCGCATCCGAGAACTTCGCAAGCAATGATGTCATGGATCTATGTGGTTCGGTATTTACTAATAAGTATGCTGAAGGATATCCACGCAAGCGTTACTATAATGGTTGTGAAAATATGGACCTCATTGAAGACCTGGCAATTGAAGAACTAAAACAATTGTACGGTTGTGAATTTGCTAACGTGCAACCGCATTGTGGTGCCAACGCTAACACCGCAGTTTATCAAGCATTTTTAAAACCAGGAGATCGCATATTAGGAATGGATCTGGCTAGTGGAGGACATTTAAGTCACGGTGCACCGGTTAATATTTCAGGAAAGATCTATCAAGCTAATAGCTATGGTGTAGATGAAAATGGATATTTGAATTATGATAATATTGCAATTAAAGCAGGACTGCTACGACCAAAAATGATTATTGCTGGAGCAAGTGCATATCCAAGGAGAATAGATTTTAAACGTTTTCGTGAAATTGCAGATACGGTTGATGCATACTTGCTAGTCGACATGGCACACTATTCAGGATTGATTGCAGGTAAGGCATATCCTAATCCTGTACCTTATGCAGACTTTGTAACATCAACCACACATAAGACGCTACGTGGACCACGTGGTGGGATCATCCTATGGAATAAAGATGAGTATACAAAGAAAATCAATAGTGCTATTTTTCCTGGTACTCAGGGTGGTCCGTTAATGAACATCATTGCGGCAAAGGCACAAGCATTTGCTGAAGCAAACACAGACGAATTTATCAATTATGCAAATCAAGTTGTAGTAAACGCAAAAGCAATGGCCAAAGTCTTTATTGATAATGGCTTCCAGGTTCTTACGGGTGGTACTGATTCTCATATCATACTACTCGATCTAAGTAATAGCAAATACTCTGGTAAAGAGGCTGCTGATATCTTAGAAAAGAATGGTATTACCGTTAATAAAAATGGTGTACCAAATGATCCAAGGTCGTTTGTCGAAACATCTGGCATTCGTCTTGGTACTGCAGCAGAAACCACTCGTGGTATCGATGCAGAAGGATTCGAGGATATAGCCTATCGAATCGTAAATTTATTGAAATGATATATAATGATGTACTTCGGTACAAATACAGTGTATAATACAGTAATATTTCAGCAATACAAGGACAATACGATGTCATTCGAAAATTTAAAGCGCAATCGCGATCAAATCAATAAACTCCTCTCAGCCGCAGAATCTGTTGGCGGAACCACAGAAAAGAAGAACTATGGTGACGAGCGGATCTATAAGCCAGCTGTCGATAAGGCAGGCAATGGTTATGTAGTTCTCCGTTTCTTACCAGCACCTGAAGGTGAGGATCTTCCGTGGGTACGGTATTGGGATCACGGATTCAAAGGTCCTACAGGTATGTGGTACATTGAGAGATCGCTCACATCTATCGGTCAACCAGATCCAGTCGGTGAGCTAAACTCACGTCTATGGAATACTGGTGTTGAGGCTGATAAAGACCGTGCACGTACACAGAAGCGTCGTCTACATTATGTCACCAACGTGCAGATCATTTCAGATCCTGCAAATCCAGATAACGAAGGCAAAGTCTTTCTCTATCAGTTTGGCAAGAAGATCTTTGATAAGATCATGGATGTCATGCAGCCTGCATTCCAGGATGAGACACCTGTCAATCCGTTTGACTTCTGGGAAGGTGCGAACTTCAAGCTGAAGATTCGTAATGTCGAGGGCTATCGTAACTATGATAAGTCTGAGTTTGAGTCACCATCCGCATTAGCTGATGATGATAAGCTTGAAGAGATCTATGGTAAGTTGTACTCGTTGAATGAGTTCACGGATCCAAAGAACTACAAGACCTACGATGAACTCAAGGCTAAGTTGATGCGAGTTCTTGGTGAAGAGGTAGAAGCAGGAGCTCCTACACTTAAGCAGGAAGCTCAGCTCAATGAACCAGCTCCAGCACCGCTAGCGCCAGTTACGGCTGATGAGATTCCGTTTGATACGGATGAAGATGACACAATGTCATACTTCGCTAAGTTAGCTAACAGCGATTAACCCCTAATACCTGCATAACCGACCCCTGCGTATGTATTATCGCGGGCAACTAGATCACCGGTATCCATCCCTTTTTGTCCACCGACATAGAGCGGATGGGTACTGGTATTATTACTACGGACTGATTGATCGATGATAGTAGCCGCAGGTGCATCACCTCCCTGGCCACGTCGACCTTCTCTTTGTATTTGACCTTCTTCTCTAAGAGTTATTGCAGTAGGAGCTGGTGAGGAAGCAATCGCTACACCGGTATCATCATCATCAAATCCAGGATCAAAACTATTACCGCCAAATAAGTCTAATAAAACTCCCTTAAGTTTATCGCCAAAATTAAAATTCATACCAAAGGCTTCACCGAGGTTCATTGAACTAAAGTCCATAGACCCTATTTTCTGACGTATGCCTTCAAATGGATTTGGGAAATCAAAATCGGGGATGCCGATATCAACATTTAATGCTTTTTCAAATAACTTGTTTATCTTATCTGGTAAATCTAAAAAGAAATCTAGTATTACCTTTTCGAAATCAAGTTCCTCAAGCCTCTTTCGTGTTTCAGGAGAAATAAATTTAAGTTTGTTATCGAGGAACTGAACAAATTGATTTAGCAAATTAGCAGGTGCACCTACAATTGAGCCTATAAATCCTCCGACAGCACCTGAAAGTGCACCCATGACAGTACCATCTTCATAACCTTTTACCGCGCCTTTAATTGTATCATATGCAGTAACTAGAAGCCCTATGGGTAGGAATATAGTTCTTAGAACAGTTCCGAGTATTCCTATTCCCTTTGCTACCGAACTAAGAAGTTTACCTGTCGCGCCATTAAATAATCTCACTAACGGATTTACTATTTTCCCAATCAGACTAAATATGCCGCCTGGAGCAAAAAGACTTTGTATACCTCTTGAAATTGCTGCTACAAGCTTTGGAATTCTAGTGAATGTAAATGCACGTGCGATTAGTTTTCCTAAACCTAAAAATTGTGCAGCTAGTGTTCTAGCTAGATCATTTGCAAATTCATTAAAAGAGGCAATAACAGCACCACTTAGAGCTGCGATAATTATCGGAATAGATTTTAGCAAACCAGATAAAAGGCCAGCACCGAATGCTACAAAATCAAAAGTTCCACCACCACCAAGTCCGGGTGCAGCACGGGTTTGTGGTATAACTTTTGGTCTTTGTTCACGGTCTTCCTCAAGATCATCACCAGCAAACCCATCCTTAAGAGTGTCAACTAGTGCTTCAATACTTTGTGACATTCTCGTAGATACATCTTGAACCTTATTCAGGATGTCATTCTGCTGTACTAAATTTTGATTTACATCTTCAAGAGTAATTGCTGCCATCTTGTTTAGCTCTCTCGTTCTCTTCTCGTATATAGTTAATTAAAAGCATTACGTAGATCTCCCTCTCCCATGGCATCATTTCTTCTATATCGACTAGCGAGTACCGATGGTGTTGCATCAGTTGAAAGTTAGTCTGATAATAGTTTTCTAATGATTCATGTGAGAGGCTTAAGATAAAAAATCGTCAAGACCACTCAATACTGTTTCGTTGTGTTCTCCACATTTTACACAAGTATAATTTACTTCTTTTCTCATAGCCGGCATTTTTTCTACAAAATCTGTAATCATTTCAAATTGTGCAGACGTCATTGAATCCAAGAATTTGACAACCTCTTCTTTCGGTTCATCCTTCAATAAGATGTTGTCATCATTTGTTAGTACTGAATGCATGCATGAAATTAAGACTTCCATAATAGTCTCAGTATTTGATTCAGCATTTAACATAGCCGGATTACGAAGAAATAAGGAATAACTTGGATACTTTAATTGCACCGAGACATCCTTGTTTAATTCTACAATTCGCGTTGACTCTTTTGTCGTCGGTGGTACTATCTCGTCTAAGTTAACCTGAATATCATTATATTCTTCACAGTGTTGACATTTTAATTTGATGTCAACCTTTTCACCTACAGACTTTCCACGAATCTGAGTAAAAAGATAGTCAACATCAAACGTACTCAATGAGTGTACATCAATGTCATCTTCTATGCATGACTCTAATGTATTCAAGATGCCTTTAATGATCTGAGCTTTGTCCTGTGATTCATATGCAATCAGGAGGACTTTCTGCTCTTTTACTAAAAACGGTCTAAAGTTAACGTCTTGACCGGTCGACGGCACCTTAGTCGTATACGACGGTGATGTGTTTAACTGTGGCAAAGCCATAATATATCTCCTTAGAAACCAAAGTCAACATTAATAAAGTTTTGAGAAGGCTTAATTCTCAAGTGATTTGTATATGAGAGCTGCACGGTCAATTCAACTAATCCGTCTAACTCATTTGAAAAATCGATCTGGCCAATAGTAGTCGGGTATGCATCTACTAGTTCTACACTATATACACTTCCAGAACCGAGCCCGATATCAACAGAGATTGGTCCTATTTTTCTACCTACGGTTTTAAGTGGTTTTCTTAATTGATGAATCTTTACTGGTTTAGCATAGTCTTTCTTATAACCGACTGTAAGATTTTGCTCATTAACTACTGTTTTTTTCCACGTATCAAAGTAGTTATAAACGCTGTAATCGTTGAGCATATAAAATGATAGACTCACATCTCCAACAGCATAGCCATACGCAACCTTTTCAAAGATCATACCGATTCTACGATCATGTGATAGAATTTGCTTTCCCGGTATCTGTGCATTTTTACATAGAACGTTAAGCTCTCTTGTCGATGCAACTGCATCTGGAGTTAGTCCTGGAACAGACGGTATAAATCCTGCGAGTCTACCGAATGGATTAGCACCAAGCTGCGGCAGCTCAACTAAAAAATTGTTAGTTCGTGCAAAGCCAAGTTTGGTAGAGGCCATTGCCTTTAGTTCGTTGATACTTGCCATTATCTCATTTTCCGTCTTGATTCAGCATAAACTGTACTCGCTCTTGCTTTCTCCCATTGCGCTAATGGTAAAAAGGTAGCAATCTCCCATTCTGGTTTATCTACTAAAGCATACCTGCTCTTTACATGTTTGAACAAATAATGTTTAATCATTGGCTTAACATACTTACCCGGTAATGACCCATCTCCAAGAATCGCATCAAGAGCTTTTGCTCGAAGAGGCGGTGCCATGTAATGAAGATTGAGACCATAGAAACCATCCTTTGCTTTACCGTACATGATAATCAGTGGAAAGCGATCATAGTACGGAAGCTTTTCTTTATGCTTTGGATCATAATAATACATGTACATGTTGCCAAGCGGTGGATCTAGTCCCTTCAATGATGTCGTATCAAGGTTTGTTTTCATCGTTATCGCATCGTCATTCATTACTGTATTTGGTCCAATACGGCCTAGCTCGGTTGCCTTTTGACGGAACCAAGCCATAGACTCTTTTGTCCTTGGAGTAATACCAGCTCTAAAAGCTTCGATCTCTAACTTCTGAAATAAATTGCTCATGCAGTTATTTATAACTATTTTTTAGGTTTTTTACGATAGGGAGGTAAACGCTTGAGTGGCTTCTTGATCTTTCCAGGCATTTTCTTTGATAGTAATCCCATCTCGATTAAGGTATCTTCAGTCCAGATCTGAAACTCCCAGTTTCGATCTTTACAATACTCTTCGGCTGCCTTCCATTTATTCATGTTCTTAACATAGGTCAAACCTTCAGCGATATACCGCTTTGTTTTTCTTTGTCCTTCTGGCGGTTTTGTTTCTTTGTCTGGTTTGATTTCAATGAGGAGTGTCTTCTCTTCAGTGACAATCTTGAGATCGGGAAAATAGCGGTGATACTTTTTATCGACATCATAATAGTACGGTATGATTATCTCTTCTGATGACCAGGCTTTGACCTTCGGATTGGTATCACACCAAATGAAACAGTACTTCTCCCATAGCGATCGATAGACAACCATATCGGGATTACCTTTGTACTTGTTCAGATTGATGACTTGATATCTGCCAGAATATGCCATAAAACCATATAAATAAAATTAAACTATTTCTATCTATAGGTTTACACATGGCATTCAGATACAATGATCTCGATAGAGAAACTGCAGGAGGTCCTTTTACAAAAGGCCGATTTGCATTTCCAATAGAAGACAGAGACAGATACGCATCTAAAATACAGTTTCAAACCGTATCAATCACGCCGCCTAAAGTTCAACTTGGGTTTAAGACAAGCGGAACACTCTCTGATACTGTTGATGCTGCAAGCACAGGTGAACTTGAACTTGAGCAGGTTGAAGCTGGAAGTCAGAGCCCAGTCGTTACTTTAGGGTCTAAGTGTGACTTATATTTACCTCAGTCGATACAAATAACAGATATCATATCATACGAAACTCCAAACCTAGGAACTGCCGGAGGCGTAGGATTGGCTGCGCTCAATAATAATCAGGCTATTACAGGCGCGCTTGCAGCTGCCATTTCGGCCGGAACAGAAGGCATATCTGATTTAGTTGGTGCTATAAGAACTGGAGAATTAGGTCGTCTCGGTGCGGTGAGAGCTGCGGGTTTGATACCAGGCGAGACAGCACAAAATGTAACTTCTATTGTGGCTCAGGCTGCAATTAATCCTAATATTAGAGCAATGTTCAAACAAGTAGGATTGAGGAGGTTTGCTTTTCAGTTTAAGCTAATACCAGTTAGTGCAGAAGAGTCAAAAGCCGTTACTGATATAGTGAACTTTTTTAGATATCACGCATATCCGGATACTCTCTTTGAACAGGGTGGCGTTTCTCTCGGCTATACGTACCCTGAACTTTTTAGAATTAAAGCATTCA
>MDSY01148270.1_pt1 | contig 11866 bp, 9 predicted proteins | sample 811131 | NCBI WGS metagenome assembly MDSY01 (sample SAMN05326643, study PRJNA326480) | marine metagenome | isolation source: seawater | place: Atlantic Ocean: South West | collected 2010
GGCGGAAGGCGTGCGCCAGCCACGCCGCGTTCGCCTCCACTGTCCGGTATGGGGCACGATCAACGTCAGACACTGTCAGCAGGATGAACTGATCTCTGCTGGTACTCTGCTGGCGTGGGGTTCGAGCTTGGAGGCGCATACTGGCCTCGAACGCGTGCACCGTCACTTCCGACGGCGTGTCGAGCTTGCGCGCGGGCGTCCCACGGCACGCGTTGCACACGCCACAGCCGTGGTGGCCGCCCAGCTGATGCCTGGCGACACCGTGTTCAGCGGCGTACTGCAGGAGGCCGGCGAACCACGCAGGCGCGCTCACGTTCTTGACCGGCGCCCCGTTGCTGGGGGTTGAGATGGCACGCAGCAGGTCGAGGATATAGGCCACGTTGAAGCCTGTGGCGCCCGCGTGCGCCGCGCGGGTGCGGGCAGTGTGTGCGCGCGGGGTGGGCATTCGGAGACGCCCACCTTTGTTGGCACCCACGTTGAAGTAGACGAGAGGTTCAGACGCTTGGTGCGCAGCGAAAAAGGGCAGCAGCCGATCCAGCCACGGCCCCGACTGTGAACAGATGCCGCCGAGTGCCGTGGACAGCGCGCCGGCGGGCAGCGAGCATTGCTGCTCGTATGTTGGCGTTCCGCCGACCGAGACAGTGTCGACAACCGAAGGCATTATTCGCTGCATGAGTGAGCACTTACAATACAAACCTGTAGACCACCCAAGACAGCCTAACACGCGTACGGACAGAGAAATGCGTTAGAATGCCCAGCTCCCCGCAAACGCGGCGTCCGTCCTTCTCGCTGCGCTAGCTCGGCCGCTCGAGCTCGAGCAGCCTGCGCCGAGCGCGCCTTCTTCGCACGGAGCAATGGCTAGCGTCGACAGTTCGACGCGAGCGGCCGGCCCTGATGCTGTGGCCGTCGGAAGAAGAAACGCCGTGACAATGCCGCGTGTGCAGGAAGTCGGCTACGACCAGCCGGAGATTGGCGATGGGCCTCGCACGGTCAGTGGGAAGCGCCCGACGGCTGCCGCGCTGCGGCTGGAGCGCGAGTTCCTCGACTGGAGTGCGGTCCAAGACTACGAAGACTACGACGTTGTCAAGGACTATGATTCCTTCATGAAGGAGCGACGTCAGACTGCGGAGCGAGAGCGTGAACGGAAGCGCAAGGAGGCGCGCCACGCGCGAGGGCTGCTGCGCAAGCCCGCCGGTCAAGGAGCGAGGTACGGACGTCCGGGGCCCAGGACGGGGAAGGGACCTCAGGAGCGGGGCGGCCGGGAGATCAACCCGAACTCGAAGCGGCAGCTTAGCTTGGCTTTGCAGCGGCAGCGCGCCGCCGATGGCGTGTCTCCAAAGCGGGGCGGCCGGCCGATTGACCCGAGCTCAAAGCGGCAGCGCGATCTCACGGCACGGCGGCAGGAGGCTGAGGCCAAGGCGGAGACGGAGCGCAAGCTCAGGAAGTTGACGCCGGCCGAGCTTGAGGCATACCGCCGAGAGCAGCACGACCTCGAGGTGAAGCGCGCGACCGTGCTGTTGCTTCATGTAGGCGGTGGGCGTGCGGTAGGCGATCACATGCACTGAATGCTACATTGAAGAGTGCTGCGATTTTTAGGAGTTCAGTGTTTCTGAACGTGGACCCCGTAGCCCGTACGGACGCGAAGAAGGCTCCTTTGATCTGTTGCCCCAAGCCGGGATTAACCCCCGGCCTCCCGCTCTGCCTTTCGTTCGTGGGGCTCAGCCTCACCAGCCGCGGAGGCTAGCACAGCCGCCGGTCTCGCCCTGCGCGATGTCGTTGCTGAAGAACGGGCAGCTTCCGGCATCGGTTACGAAATCCGCGACGGACCTCGACAATGACGAGGAGGAGGAGCTGCTCCTGCTCATCTCTGGCATGGGCATGACCCAGCAGGTCGAAGGCGGCGGCACAGAGTACTGGGTCGGCGAGGACGTGCACGATTGCGTGAGCGACCTGCAGCGCTACGTGCGGCGCGACGACCCGTTCTCGATGAAGACGCACCGCGCGCTCGGCACGTGGCGCACGGTGCAGTCACACCTGCTGCCGATGCTCCGCGCCAAGGCCAACGACCACAAGCTCGTGTTCGAGGTGCTCAAGCTGGTGGTCAAGCTGACGATGAAGCCCGAGCAGCTGGGCGTGAAAATGATGGACCAGCTACGCGAGAAGAAGAACCCCGACTCGGTCATCGGTAAGCAGATGGGCGAGCTGTGGGCGCACCACCGCGCGTACAAGAAGGAGTTTGCAAAGGCGGACACCATGGGCACCCTCGTGCGCCTGATGGCCCGACCGCTCGCCAAGGCGGAGAGCCAGCGCTCGGAGGAGGAGACCCAGACTATCGAGCTCGTGCTCGCGCTGCTGCTCAACCTGCTGTACACGGCACCGCCCGACGCCAAGCCGCCCGAGCACTCGCAGGTCAACGAGGCGCTGCAGGACACGGTGACGCTGCGCAAGCTGCTGGTGGCGCTGCACAAGGAGCATGGCCTCGACCTGCTCATGTATATCACGCAGCAGGTGGAGGACGAGCACGGCTCGAGCCGCTTCTGGAACCTGACCCTCCTCGAGATCTTCAACTCCGTGCTCTGCGCCGAGAGTGCCTCCAAGCTCCTCGCCAAACCCGCAGCAACCGCGCCGCCGCACTCGCCCCCAGCCGCACTCGCCGCCGCCGCCCCCGCCGCCGCCGCCGCCGCCGCCGCCCCCGCCGTCGCTGCTGGCTCTTCGAAGAAGCCGGCGGCGCGCGTTCCGAGCGAGCTCGGCACGCTGCTAGAGCAGAAGCGGATGCGCAAGGCGCCGCTGGAGGGCATGTCGCAGCGTCACTCGCGCTTCTCGGGCGCCTTCCAGGTGCGCTCCGACTACGGCACGCAGCACATCGTCTCGCATGTGAGCTCCACGGGCGAGGCAGTGCTGCCCACCGCGCCCAAGCGCCGCTCGACCAAGGCCAAGATGCCGCTGGCGGAGGCGGTGCACGTCCGCCAAGACGCCGCCTCGGACGCCGTCCTGCGCGAGACGACGCGGCAGCTGCTGCTCGGCACCTTCAACACCCTCATGGCCACGGTGGTCAAGGACCTGCAGGGCTACGCCTTCGGCTCGACCGCGGGCAACGCCGGCAAGGTGATCGCGCAGGACTTCACCGTCTTCGCCGCGTCCGCCGCGTGGGTCGTCGAGGCGCACCGGCTGCAGGAGTCGTCGAAGCGCGCCGCCTCGCCCGATGCCCCCTTCGACGTGGGGCCCATCGGCGTGATGGCGGAGGTGGACGTCTTCAATATGACGCTGCGCCTGTGCCGCGACTCGCTCGAGAAGAAGCAGTGGCTCAGCCTGGCGGTGACGACCAACCTGCTCAAGCAGCTCTTCCTCTTCCTCGACGAGATGGTTCGCTTCGGCGACGAGGAGACCAAGCGCGTCGCCGTGCTGCTGCGCCGCAACATCTTCTACGAGCAGGAGGTGCTCCAGCTGCTGCGCAGCCTGGTCGAGTCGTACGAGGCCTTCCGCATGCCCAAGTCCTTCATGGCCGACTGCGTCGTGATGACGCACGCCGTGCTCCGCCAGATGGAGATGTACGGCGGCAGCGGCAACCTGGTGCTGCGCAAGAAGAAGGGCGGCAAGAAACCAAAGGCCAAGAAGCCCAAAGCCGGCGAGGGCGCCGACGGCGCCGACGGCGGCGGCGAGGGTGCCGACGGCGCCGACGGCGGCGGCGGCGGCGAGGGAGCTGACGGTGGCGAGGGCGCCGACGCGGCGGCGGCGTGGCAGGAGGAGGCCTTCGATTTCGAGCGCAACCTGCACGACTTCGTCGCCAACCGCGCGGTGCTCGAGAAGTACGTGGGGCTGCTGCGCGCCTTCGACGAGGTCGAGCCGCAGGTGACGCACGGCGTGCTGCGGCTTCTGGCGCGGCTGATCAAGCAGTGCAAGCTCGAGCCGATGCTCTTCCAGGTGGGCGTGCTGCAAGTCTTCCTGGAGGTGCTCGAGCGGCCGAGCATCAGTGGCGCGCAGAACGCAGAGCTCTCCAAGTTCTGCAGGTACGTGACGGGGCGCTTCTTCGAGCAGGCGCGGCGCAACCCGGCGCTCTTCGTCGAGGCTCTCTTCTGGAAGCGCTCCAACGAGTGCGAGATGATTCTCAACGGCTACGAGGGCCGGCGCGACCCCAAGCAAGCCAAGGCCGCGCGCGCCGCGGCGGCGGCCGAGCCGCGTGAGTGGATGGAAGGTGAGGGTGAGGGCGAGGGCGAGGGCGGAGAGGGCGCGGAGCCACTCGGCCAGGCTGGCCGCAGGCCGACGGCGGGCAAGGCGCGCCGGCAGAAGAAGACAGCGTGGCGCGAGGAGGAGGACGCGCAGCTGAGCGAGCTCTACTCGCTGCACCACTCCTCGCCGGGGTGGGAGCACGTTATCTCGGCCAACTTCCCCGAGCGAACCCCCCACGAGGTGCGCGGCCGCGTGCGCGCGCTGAAGCTCGCCTCGCACGCCGACGCAGCGCTCGAGAGCAGCGACGACGACGACGCCGGCAGTGCCGCGAGCCGCAGCCCCTCGCTGCCGCCGTCGCTGCCGACGACGGACGACGAGGGCGATGATGAGCAGCCGTCGCGGCACCCTTCGATGCCGCCGTCGGACGACGAGGGCGATGATGAGCAGCCCGATGGGCTGCAGCAGATGCTCGACGCCAAGGCCGCGCAGGACGTCGCGGACGCGCAGACGAGGAAAGCGGCCGATCAGTTGGCAGACGAGAGGATGCCCAGCAACATACAAATCAACCCGCTGCTGGAGAAGGCGTACGGCGGCAAGGCGGCCGCCGCCGACGAGCCCGGCCCTGCCGCCGAGACGCAGGCGTGGGGTGACCAGGGGGGCGAGACGCAGGCGTCGGGCACGCAAGACGACGAGGAGGAGGCCGACTCGGAGGACGAGCCCATCGCCGAACTCGCCACCAAACGCCGGCCGCGCTCCTCGCCCCGCCCGTCGCGCTCGGCGAGCCCCGTGGCCGCCGCGCCCGCGGCGAAGCGTAGCCGCATACTCGACTCGGACTCAGACTCGGACGACGAAGACTGAGGCGCGCGACGGACTGAGGCAAGCCGGAGGAGGCGCCCGCCACAGCTGCTTGAGTTTGATTTTCGTCGAGATAGATATAAGTAGACTTTCATAATATATCTTTTTTGAGAATTGCTCCGGATTTTTTTTACGGGTCCGTTTTCACCGCTCATTGTAGTGCTCCCTGCTCCGCCGCAGGTGCGGCACCCAGCTCAGGTCAGGCCTCCTCGTTACTCTACTCTCTAGGCCTCGTCCTTGGCCGCATTCCGGTGCCCTTTCCCAACGCCACCAAACGTGTGGCGCAGCCTCCGCAGCGCCGCACCGACCCCTATGCGCTCGAAGAGAGCTCGCCTCCGCGCCGCGCCGTGCGCAGCCCGCAGTGCCTTGCGTGCCGCCCCGTGGCCTGCATGGGTGGCCGTCGTCACCGGGTCGCGCCCGTCCTCGTCGCGAGCAGTGAGCGTCGCGCCCGCAGCGATCAGAGCCTCGAGCGCCGCCACCCTGCCGTGCTCAGCTGCGAGGTGCAGCGGTGTCCTCTGCTTCTTGTCCGTCGCCTCGAGCGCCGCGCCAGCACCGACGAGGGCTTCGAGGGCCTGGATGTGACCCATCGCAGCCGCGCCGTGCAGAGCCGTGAGCCGCCCCACATCCTCCTGCGCGTCCACCGCCGCCCCAGCGCCGACGAGCACAAGGATCGCTGCCACGTGGCCACCTGCCAAGCGGGGGTCGACACCAGCTGAGCAGCCCGGCTCAGTGCACTCAGTACGCGCGCGTTGGAGAGGCGTGGGCGCTCACGCTCCGCCGCCATCTGCAGCGGCGTGACCCCTAGCTTGCTCTGCGCCTTGTGCGACGCACCCGCCTCCAACAAGAGCTGCACGACGTCGACGTGACCACGCACAGACGCAAAGTGGAGCGGCGTCCGCTCGCCCACGTCGCGGGCCTCCAGAGCTCCGCCTCTGGCTAGCAACATACCGGCTGCCTCCGCTTGCCCTTGGCTAGCAGCCCAGTGCAGCGGCGTCATCCTTACACCCGGGACCCACGCCTCGAGTGCTGCCCCACTATCCAGGAGCGCAGCTATCCCGTTGGTGGCGCCCAGATAGGAAGCCAACATGAGCGGTGTCATCTTGTTCTCGTCCAAGGTGTCCGTGAGCGAGCCTGCAGCGAACAGCGTATTAACCAGCTCGCCGTCGTCCTGAGCAGCAGCCTCGTGCAGCGACACAGCTGTGGGTGGCGCTGGAGTGTCCTCAGCAGCAGCCTCTTGCAGTGACGCGGCTGAGGAAGGCGCTGAGGCGTCCTGAGTAGCAGGCTCGTGCAGCGAAGCAGCTGAGGAGGAAGGCGGCTGTGAATGTAGGAGCAGGAGCAAGAGGACGCGCGCGCTCCCGCTCATCGTGGTGACGCCGCCGCCGCGCGCCACAGCGGGGTGACAACGGAGGGACGTCCGGCGCTTCCTTGTGCTGGAACAGAGTCTCTCTCACACTCTCTCTCGCTAGAACAGTTCTATATAACCCCTTACACAGGGCCTCTGATCAATGCGCGTGGCCACACACGGCTCACCCACACACGGCTCAGCTGCTAGACGAGACCGCACCGCCACCGCCGCCCCCGTCGCCGCCCCCGCGCCCCCCTCGCCCGCCTCGTCCACCCTTGCCGGGCCGGTACACAGCGCGGTCGGGCCGCGCGCTGCGGCCGCCGCGGCCGCCCTCGGACTCGCCCCCCTTCGGCTCGCCGCCCTTGCCGCCGCCCTTGCCGCCGCCCCCCTTGCCGCCCTCCCCCTTGGGCGGGTGCTCGACGAGCCACTGTACGATCTGTTCCTCCGACTTTCCGTGGTTGGCCCGCACGCCGCTCGCCGCGTGGCCCTTGGCGAAGCCCATCTCGACCAGCTTGGAGACCACGCCGTCGTCCACCACCTGCGGCGTGTGTGCGGAGCATGTGCAGCGTGCGTACAGTGCACGCGCACGGCGTCATCCACCGCTAGAGGCGGGTAGGGCGGGTAGGGTGGGTAGGCAGCCACCTGCTCCGCCGCGCGCGCCTCGCGCCCCTTGCCCGCGCCCTTGCCACCCTTGCCCTTGCCCTTGCGCTCGGCGCTCTCATGCGCCGCCTCCTCCATCGCCGCCTTGACCAGCGCCGCTGTCGCCAGCACCTTCTTGTCGCCGCCCCCCTTGCGCTCCGCCTTCTTGGCGAGCCGCTGCTCCTGCACCTTGCTCCGCGCCTCGCGCTGCGCCACGAGCAGCTTCTCCTGCCGCTCCTTGAGCGCGGTGGCCTGCTTGCCGCGCATGTCCTTGGCCTTCTTCGCGGCGGCGCGCTGCTGCTTGTCCTTCAGGTACTGCAGCAGCGGTGTCATCACCACCTCTCCTTCTCGCTTCGCCTTCTCCTTCTCGCGCGCCTCCAACGCCGCCTCCGCGCTCAGGGGCGGAGGCTTCTCCTTGGTCAGATCGTCGACGAACGCCTTGTAGACCTCGTCCTGCTCGAGCGAGCCCGCCCGCGAGTCCTCGCGGGACTGCACGGGCACTCGTTGGCACGGAGCCCACTCGACCATGCACCTGCACATCATGCCGGCACTGTCACGGTAGCCAGCGCCGTCGAGCGCCGTGCTGAGCTCCGCCGCGACCTCCGGGTTGCGAATCTGCAGGTAGGCGCATCCCGGCGTCGGCCGTTGCCCCCCCACCCCCCCCGGCACGGTTCCCGCCTCAAAGCGTAACCAGGTGATCGACTCCTGCCACTTCCCTACCGAAAGGCGAAACTCTTCCTCGGTGAGCTTTGACGGGAGCCACCGCACGATGAGCTTGTCCTTGGCGCGCTCCGGGCGCTCCTTGGACATGCTGGGATTAGCCGCCGGCCCGCGCCGCGCTCCCTCGCGAGCGACGCGCTCTCGAATAAATGCACAACGCCGGGGCCGCGCCGCAGACCGGCGTCGCACAGAAACACTGAGGGGCTTTTCACGGCTCCGAAGGCGCAGCGCACTCGTTCGCTGGTTTTCTTGGAATCGCCAGCCGAGCGCCGCGCCTGTGTGTCGCCGTGCGCGCTCTAGGCGAATGCGTCTCGCCGTGGTCGCACTGGTGGTGCTCGTTGCGGGCTGCCACGCATTCGAGCCCGAGGTCGATCCGGAGGACGGCATGGCTGCCGTCGAGGTCGAGGAGGAGGAGGAGGAGGAGGAGGAGGAGAACGCATTCGAAGACGCGGAGATTGACGGCGTGCCTATCCCATTTGATGGCCTCACGAAACGGCAGCGCCTGCGGTGCGCGAAGGAGAAGTACGTCAAGAGGCACTACAACCGTTGCTGCGGCCTGGGCAAATTCAGATACCGCGAGGAGATCTGTGAGAAGCTGAAACCTCCGGAGGACCCCGACCTGCGTACGACAGCCTACCCAAAGCTCCAGCGCAAAGTCAGCGATCGCAGCACCGCGTGCGTGCGGATGGTGGACAACTTTGATCTGGGCCTGCTGCCTCGCCTGCGAGAGCGGCAGAAGCAGATCAGCAAGGGCTACAAGACACGGCACTCCAAGTCGTCGTCCATGGGCGATCTGGAGGCCATTGTCGAGGAGGAGGTCAGCCGCATCTGCCAGTGGCCGCGCACCCACCACAGCATGCCGATCCGCAGAGCGTGCTATGGTTTGGTTGAAGACAAGGACGAGGAGATCGTTGACGCTATCTCGAAGTGGGCGCGAACCAAGCTGACGAGCCCCAAGTGGATGGCGAAACACGATAGGATGGATCGTGCGGCGACGCGCCTCCACACGGCGCTGCCCGGTGTCAACCACTCCGAATACGACGCTACGACGGAAAAGTTTATGGAGAAGATGAGCCACGAGTCGAACGTGATGCTCACTGCGGCACGGAAATCGGCGCCGATCAAGAAGTCAGCGCTCAAGTCGATGAAGCGGATGGCGCAGGCCGCGCTGCCAGGCGCGGAGCAGAAGAAGATGATCACCGAAGGAGGTGAGCCTGCCGACGGCAGCGGCACAGAGGTCTTTGATATGTCGAAAGCGGTGGCTGCCGATGTGGGTATGGCACGCGACGATGAGCTGATCTCCGAGGTGCGCAGCGGGCACAGGGCACACGATTCCCAAATCTTCTGCGTGCCTCACGCTGCGCTGTGACGTTCGTTGGCAGTTCCGTCCCGCACTCTGCGTGAGAGCCCTGATGGAATGCACCGACTACGACATGTACGAGCTCGAGACACAGGTGTGATCATCTGTCTGTCTGTGCCATCCATGCTGAGTGCTGCGAGTATAGCCAGACACCACCGCCGTGTGCTTTGGGCGTGGCAGGACGCTGACGAGCGGGCAAAACTGTCACACGCGGCACTCACAGGCATCGACTCAAACAATCCACTGGAGTCGGACATCCCCGATCTGGATGTGCAGACGAGCCCTCTCACGTTCGTAGTCGCGTCGGACTTTGTGAGGCGCATCACCGTCTGGGGCAAGCAGACCGACTTCCTGATCTGGATGCAGTTCCCGGGGCGGTGGAATGTCACGGATGACACCCATGCCAAGCTCCGCCCCAAGTGGATGAAGCTGGCTCAGTTGCTCGATCCTAAGGCAAGCAATGGCTCCTTTGAGGTTGCTTGGATTGTGCGCGCGCGACGATAACCACGCCCTCACTAGCACCGCACCGCGACGATAACCACGCCCTCTCTGTTCCCGCAGGACTGCGTCTTCAACCAGCTGCCATTCCCGCACGGAATGCACATCACGGAAGACACTGTTGCCCTTTACTCCGCTGGCGAAGACCAGAAGCGCACCCCTAAGTACATGACCAACTTGCAGGGGGGCGACATTCACATCCGTGAAATCATCAACTTCCTCTTTGAAGCATCCACCAACATTGCCACGAAAGAGTGCGCTTGCCGTGGAGCCGCCGCTCCCACGCAACGCTAGCGCTTCTCACCCGTGCCTTTGGGTGGCAGTTACCTTGCGAAAAAGATGGCAGAGATCGGTGATGACATGCTGCAGGACGGCATAAAGTATCCGACATTTGTGGAGTCGCTTACCACCGAGGAGAAGTGGCTCCTACCAGACAACACCGCAAAATTGCGCGAGGAGTACGACCATAAGCGATCACTGCCAGCTCCGGGGCGTAAGGAGCTTGAGGCAATGCGCCGAGCGCTTCCGCTTCCCCCTCATGAGGAGTTGATGCAGCATCATGGACTCGACAAGCACGGGAACGACGTGTTGGCGGAGAAAAACAAATGGGAGCTGCGGTAAACCTTTACATATAACTATATAACACGACTGGGGTTGCTCGGGGAGTGGGTTTGTACTTTACTGAGTACTTTATACGGCATGCAAGGAGTGTGAATCATAAACTAAAACAACACTTTAGAGTAGTACTTTAAATATTACGGTAAAAGCACTGAAGAGATCTCTCTGTAGAAGCTGATGGGAGAGAGGCTAACAGAGCCGCGTGTCTCGGCAGGTTACGGGGCTACAAGAGCGCGCGTGCCTCTCGAATACCCATGGGTTTACCCGTTTAAAGTATTATACTCACAGAAGGCACAACACCAATAGATACTGTATGTTCAGAAACTGGCACGCGTCGGTCTTGGCACGCTCGTCCACTGTGAAGGACGTGGACGATACAGCGGTGCCGATTGCGCTAGATCGGTTCGGGATGTTCTACGGCTTGTCCACCATGAGGACCACGACTCTTCCAAGCGCTCTTTGACACTACTGATGCTGTGCCCCCAGCCAACCAATCGTCGCTTCGGTACTGGGTTGGTGCGAGACTTGCTGACCAGGTAGAGACTCCTTTTCGACAGCACGGGCCTCAGATCAAGCTGTACGCCACCAGCGGCGGTCGGTCGTACCCATACGTACACGCGCACGTCCGCCGTTGCCTTGGATGCACCGCATTTGTCGCGTGCCTTGTTTTTAAGAGCTGCTGTGTCCTTGAGACGCATCAACTTCGCAACATCATTCTCGCTGACGCCACACGCCGCAAGCTTCTCTACACTCTTCTCTCCGAATTCCGTGGTCGCCTTTTCTTGTGACACATGAACCAGCTGAATAACTTGTGACTGCTGCTTGGACTTGAGCTTGTTCTGTGTCAAAGCAGCCGCACGACGGAAGGTCGCCGCCAGAGACAGGGCACGATCTTCCCGCAGCACGGCTGCTTCGCATGCCCGTGCCGCAGCATCGCCTTTGTGTTTTCGCACCTGCTCTGACACGGCCTTTGCGTCAAATCGAATGGCGAATCGTTTCCCATCGGCAAGACCGGCTGGAGCTTTCGCGTCAATGAAGAAGGCCATTGATTCGCCGTCAGCGATGAAAGTGAACCACGTCCTAAACGTGCCGCCGTCTGGAATGTTCGGCTGGCGCTCTACGACGAGCCGTCCAACCATGTCACCGAGCGGGTGCGGTGCAGATCGACCAGGTCACTGGTTGGCGGGAACGGCGCGCCGTACCGGCCCACCACTGCGTGTCGACAGCCGCGCTTCATGCTTGCACCAATAGGTTCGCGTCGGGGGGAAATCAGCGGGTTCCCGCTGTGTTGTTCTCAATGTGGGCTGGGTCGGTCAAAACAAACGGGCGCTTTGAAGACCTTTGAAAGATCAGCGGAAAGAATTTGTCATCTCTTGGCGTGTAGTGCATTTAGCGGCTTCGGGCCAGCACCCAGCAGGGGCGCCAGTCTCGGACATCCAATTCGATTTGCAATGCAGCAACTCGCTCCTCGAACCACGGGTGGGGGGAGCAATCACTCGCATCGACAGAAAGGAACGGGGTCAGTCCAAGCAAAAATCTCCAAATGTCGTCGAGGACACCCGAGCTTGATTGCACAAGGACACCACAATCCCAAACAACAAAGCCGCCGCTCACAGTCATGAAGACCGTCGTTGCCCTTCTCCTCGTCGCTGTCCTCGGCGCGA
>MDSY01123546.1_pt1 | contig 11863 bp, 1 predicted proteins | sample 811131 | NCBI WGS metagenome assembly MDSY01 (sample SAMN05326643, study PRJNA326480) | marine metagenome | isolation source: seawater | place: Atlantic Ocean: South West | collected 2010
AAGACTTTCTTTATTCTTCCATCTTGTACAGAGAATGTACCTGCAGCAGCAGTTGTAGGATTACCACCTACCACTCTGACTTTGAATTGAGTGCCAGCAGATCTATATCCACTACCAGTGAATCCTATAGCAACAGTTATAGTACCAAAACCTGATACTACTGCAGTTCCGAAACCAGTTTGTAACTGCTGGTATCCAAATCCCTGAGTATTACCAAGACCTGATATGATACCTTTTCTAGGTAATCTATTAGCATTGACATCAGACGTACTATAAGATTCTGTCTGGCCTGGTATATCATTACCAGAAAATCTTATCGAGGTAATGCCTGACTCTTCAACATACTCATAGTCAGTATCTGGTTTCTGGAATACATTATTGATCAATATCACACCAAAGTCTGTATTGATACCAGTGATATTTGAACCACCGCTTGTCAATGTAAATGTTTTACCAACTCCTGTGAAACCACCAGAAATATCATCAAGTATAAAGTTACCTGAGTAATCTGATCTGATAAATGATCTACCTTGAAACTCACTACCGTCCACTACATCAGCAACGAGTAGATTGTGTGTACCAATACCTGCAGATGTGAGTGTAATACCTACACCTGTCAAGGCACTAGGTTTGTCCTTTGCAAATGAGAAGTCATTATTACCATTCTTGATTATGAAGTAATCATTGTTACCTACAAGGGGTGCAGGTGGTGTTCTTGATCTTAGTTTTATCTGTGTCCCAGTGCTGAATACCTCAGTCAGTGCTGTAAATCTACTTGCAGACACATTTACTGCACTTGATTGTATTCCAATCGTCTGTCTAGTTCCACCAAACGGTGTGTCAGCAAAATGTATCTTATTTTTTCTTATGTTATAATCACCCCTTACTAATTGCACAGGGTCATTTACCAAGTGTGCTTCTTCTTGCGTCCCCATCCATGCTCTATCCACCAGAACATTGTCTGGCATAGTACCAAAACCTATGACTTGTATTCGCATGATCTCATTGCCCATCTTTATGAGATCGTAGTTCTTGAATTTGTTTACATCAGTAAATCGTGCCTCACGATTGAACATCGTGCTCTTCAATGGTGTAGATATGTTTGTATTTTCAAGAAGAGGTGATTGTATCACGTTGTCTATCGTGACAATACACTTGGTATCTACTTTTTGAGACGTGAAACTTTGTGTTGTTCCCACACCCACTGTTGTCAAACCTATGGGATCATTTGATAATGCTAGATCTCTAGTAGCAGCAACTCTAAAAGAATTTTCACTCAACTTGATAACAAATACAGAAGAGGGTAGAGTAGTTGCAGCACCTACACCAGGACTGTTGTGATCTATACCTACGGGTGTGCCAGCAAATGCTTCATATGTCAACTCTTCACCAGTTACATAAAAATGATTCTTTATATTGAAACTATTTTTTCCTACTAAAACTGCAGATGATGATCCAGCGTCAAACTCATGAGAGAATAGAGGATCACCTTTATGTGTTAGTCTAAAGGAAGTCTGAAAACTCTCGCTTGCAGTATTGAATTGTTTATTGACTGACGCTAGTTGGAATGTCATTAGTACGTTACGGTTTCGTTGCTTGCTACAGAATCTGGTTTATCAATTTTCAATTCATGTGTTCTTATGGTATATGCTTTGTTAGCAACAGGTAAGAACTTCAATTGGGTATTTGTGCTAGTAATATGTATGCTGGTATTTGACATATTACGCTTCATAGTATCATCTGTGTATAGATGATTATATGTGTTATATGTCGCATTACCACCAAATGAGTTTGAACCAACTATGAATACAGAATACTCATCATCAGTTGTGTTGTGTATCTCTACATGGAATCTACATGTTGTGTAATTTGCATATGCTTTTTGAGATATAATTTGCTCACTAGGTGACCCATTTGCAGGTAATTGTATAAAGGAACTGTCTAGCATAGTATCACCAATATGATACTCATCGACAATACCTGAATTACCATGTGTCTGTGCTACACCCACTGCTCTTGTAAGAGAAGATACTGTCACTGCCATACCTACAGGAGGTGTGTGTTGCAACTTCAATACATCACTTACATTATTGATAGAGAATGTACCTATATCAGTGTCAGCGTCCATCTTACCAGTGTTTGTGAATAACACATTATTAGATCCATCAACTAACCACAAGAACTCATCTATCTCTTTCTCACCATTAGGTCCTCTCGCTGATACGAGAATACTTCCAGATTTATACATTGTGGCATCTATCTCGTCAACATCCTGTAGTGTATTACTTACTGCAAGTGACTTGGTGATACCCTTATATTCCATCAAACCAAAGGCAGTGGATGCTACACCAACGCCATTTGTGATGATTTCTTTGTGGAAAGTGATATCATATTCCAATGCTGAATTATTAGGTACGTACAAGACACTAGCAAGAGGTCCGTTTGTTTCAGTTGTAAACTCACCCAAATCATCTGAGTCAGATAGTTCCGAGTAAGTATTAAGATAAGCAGTTGTTCCATCGTGAAAGACTACGAATTCTGAGTATTGTGTGGCGTTGAATGATATACCTGCTGATACATCAAGAGTAACTTGAGCATAATATTTGATAGCACTGATGCCATCACCTGCAGGTCCACCTGTCAACATGTCGAATGTATCAAGTTCGACTGATCTGATTAGGTTTGGATCTGAGTAGAACTGTGGACTAATGTCATCGAGTTCTAAAACTCTGTTTGACTTACAGATAAGACCATCACCAAATCTACCAGATAAGAACTGAACCTCATCACTTATGTTTTCATCAATATTTGTGTTTTCACTGACAAGGTCAAAATTATGATTGTCAAACAGTGATGCTTGTGCATCAATAACCACCACGTTACCTGCACCTGAGGATATACCTACAGGTTGTGGTGCTGTGACTGGTACAGAGTTGATTAGAAGGTCAGAGTGTTTCTTGAAACCTGCTATGTGAGCGAGAGAGTCAACTGGTTCACTCCAACTATTGATACCTACAAAACTCTTGAGTGAATAAGCAAAGTGTTGATAGTAATCATTATCTTGTACCCTCTGATAAAACTCATTGAGTTTACCTGTGTCTCTTTCCCAACCAAACGCTTTCTCAGATGAGGTATCAAGGGTAAAGTAACCCTCGTATGCCTGTGATGAGTCAATCGTACCACCTGCTTTAGAGAATTTACCAGTGACAACATCACCCGTATTGAATCCCACAAGTGAATCGACCCTTAGTATGTTTCTTGTCTTACCTTTACCTATTATAACTTTTGATTCATTACCTGATGATGATACTACAGGTTCACCGTTCAAAAATGTGCTCTCTATTAGGTTTACTTTGAACTTAGCAAGGTCTTGATCTTTTACTACAACACCATACTTAGCAAGGTCATGAATACCTGGATCTCTATCAACTTCATACGTCAAGGTTGCTTGGTTCACATTACCAAACGCTGTATTGACACCTGTAAGAGTGAATAATTGATATCCAAAGTCAGCAGAATTATATCCGTTACCTGTTGATACACCTAAGTTCTCTACAAATACCTTGTCACCTTTGTTGAAGGGAAGAGGGACTGCAGTGCTGAAACCTGTCAGTGGTGTTTGTAGTCTAAGTGTTACGTTAGGTTCTGAATAAGTAGCACTTATAATACCAACACCATTTGAGTTGTTGACAGGGAATAATTCAACATCACCTGAGCTTAGATTACCACCAGCAAATATTACTTTTACATTTGTTACAGATCCACCTGTAAGTTCTGCTTCAAATTCTGCATTCTCATTTACAGTATCTGTCTTACTATTGTATACAACGAAATCAGGTGGTGTAAGATAGTTTTTACCTGTAGATGTGATTGCTACACTGTCTACAGCAAAATTATCCTTCAGGAACAATACCTGTGGAACTGCTGCTTGTGGTTGTAGAGTAAGATCAGATGGATAATCATATCCAGTATCAACTAATTGAACTTCATCGAGTCTACCTATATTTGAACCAAATGCTTTGAGGTTAGCAGAAGACCCTGTAGTGGATGCTACTGATACTTGAGGTATATCACTATAACTTGATCCACCACCTTGTAGAAGGACTCTAGAGACACCACCCTTCACATTTGTTGAGTTTGTAATATAGGATATCTGTGACTCACTTGTGTATCCTACCTTCTCAGGTATAGCGAATAGATTCCAACTGAATGTGTTTGTATCTTTTGATAGTATTGTGTGATTACCTGTAAATTTACTTGCATTTACAAATATCTTAGAGTAATCTTTTATCTCCTTATTGACTTCAATTACTTTTGTGTTCTGTAATGGAAGGAACTTATAATACAATACATTTGGTACACGATTTGTAAAATGTATTGATGTCTTAGAACCTGCGTTGCCAGGTATACCTGTATTCTCCACTTCTATGGCAGATTTACCTGTTCCAACAAAAGGTTTGTTGTAATCTTGATCAAGGAAGAATTCTAGTTTAGTATTTTCAAGAGATACGTCTGATGTGTCAATCTCAAGTAAATCACCTGTCATAAGTGACACTGGTGGATTGATTGACGCTCCTATACTTACATATCTTGTGCCAGGATCGTATGTTGCTGTTACAGAACTGGTTGCAGATGACACAATTGTTAGGTCAAGGTTGTCACCTGTCTCAAATTCATGATTATTAGATGTCGCTGTAACATTGACTATTCTAAGTGTGCCTGTGACAACATCTTTCTTTGTTCTGAAGAAGTGTGTGTTTCCTATTGCAACATTACCACTAAACATTACTCTCTGAAGAGAGTTACTAATATCTGATTGTGATGTTACTATACCGATAAGATTATTATCTACAACCTGTACAAATACTTCAGGTGGTAGTGGTCTCTTGAATGCACCTGCCACTCTCTTCATAGCATCTGTCTGATAAGTGAGTGACGTACCAGCACCAGGATTATATTCTACCCTCTCACCATTCTTGAATGGGTGACGTGGCATGTATATTGTTCTTGTCGGTATGAATATGTCTTTAGTTTCATTACCAAAGAATGATACTATTTGATGTCCACCTCTTCCAGCTACTGTAACTGTCGTGCCGATTCCTACACCAAATGTGCTACCTGTTCCTACCACTGTCTCAGCATTGAAGTAGTAAGAGGTATCCTCCTCAGTTGTAAGATTGATTGGCTTGTCTAATTGATATGTAAATTCATTTTCTAATCTTGTGATAGTAGAACCAAATGTATGTGCAGCACCTGCTGTACCATTCTGTGCCCTTATCATTTCAAGTCTATTGTTCTTGATATCAAAGTTGATTATCTTGAGTTGTTCACTATCAATCTGTACAATGTCATTGATCTTGAATTTATAATCCTTGATAACATCAGGTATCCAATCTGTTATAAGCACACTTGTGGTAAGACCAGTCACGTTGACGCTCGCCATAGATACGCCCAGCCCTGTGCTTGTCTCCTTGAGATTTATTTGCACATTACGAGCAGCAAGGTTAGAGTGAGTTGTTGTTGATATACCTATGATCTCTACAAAAGAATTGTCAATTACACCAATAGGTCCTGTGTGAATACCTGTAACTTGACTACCATTTGCAACAAGAACTACATCTTCTACCTCAGTGATAGATGAGGTAACATTTGTTATTGGAGTGCCTTCTACATAACTTACCTTTCCTATAGCACCAAATCCACCAGTCAAGTTATTATCAAAGACTAATTTATCACCTACGTTATAATTTTTACCAGCAGTGATGATATCAACCCTGTCAATTTCACCGTCACTTGTTTGTGTAACCTTAGAGTTTATTAGTGTGTTTCTATTTGCCTGTGCAACATACTCATACTCATTGATATTATATGGTTCTGTATTTCTAACTAAACCAAGAGAGGGTAGATCTAGATCTTGATCTGATTCATATGCTGTGTTGAATTGTTGTAATTTAGAATGATATGTGTCACCAATAATGTATGGGAATAGAGGTGTCCTTGCATTGTTGAATGGACTGTTGGGGTTGTTGACCTCTATCGCATCAACTGTTGTATAGTATGCATACACACCGTTAGGATACTCAGGTGTAGGAGCAAATCTACCATTATGCTCATCTAAATCACCTGTTCCTTCCACGTATGTAAAGTCTTCTACGAAGAAACCAGCTGGGTAGATGCTGATGTCAGGTCCGTCAACCCTTTGAGCAGCTAACTTACGATAACTTGACTCAATATACTTCTTCTTACCATCCACGATAGCGAAAGGTCCGTATATTGGGTTGCCATCATACGCCCATCCAAGAATAGGTGAATGATCCTGTCCTAGATCACCTAAGAAGTTTCTAAGATTACGAGGAACATAATAATTGACATAAGGATTACCTAGGTCACTGTCTCTAGGTGTTTCTAAGAATCCATCATCCTCTTTTACATCACCAAACTTAGCATATCTCTCTACTTGGTTGATAGTCCACTTCTTGACCACACTTGAGAAGATAGCATCTTGGCCTGGTGTTTTGGCTGTGGCGGTTGTTTGTGATTGAGTGTATCCAGCACCCTTGTCTATGATATCAATACTCGTTATAGTACCATTAGATAAGTTTGCCTTTGCTTTAGCACCTGTGCCATCACCTGTGATTATTATATCTGCACTGAAGAAGTTCTCACCACCATCTTTGATGATGATTTGATCTATCTGTCCATTCACTATGAATGGTTGTAAGAAAGCATTCTTACCAACAGCAGGTTCAATGACTGGTTTGAAGTTATCGTTGATAACTGTTGAACCAAAGTCACTACCTTTCTCACTTACATGAACTGCAGATATCTTACCTCGTATAATAGGTGTGGCAGTTGCATTGATAGTTGATATACCTTGTCTACCACTGATGTCTATTGATATTGGTGGATCTTGGAATATATGTGTACCCAATCCATCATCATTCAAACTTATGAATGTGAGTAGTTCTTTGTTGTCAGATAATCTAAAACTATGATCATCTATCTTATCAACAAAGTATTCAGTATTGTTTGTAAGACCACCTATGGCAGAGTCAGTTGAAGAATATTTGACTACTTCAGAATTATTGAATCCGTGAGATGGTATCACCACAGTATCAGTAAATGTATTGATTCCTGTGCTTGTGCGTATTTCTCTATTCTTGAATAGACCTGCATCCTGTATCAAAACCTTATCAACTTTCTGTCTTCTATCAGTTGTTTTGAAACTCTGTAAACCACCTCCATTGGTTGTGAGATCAATCGTACCAATGCCAGCTAATGCTTTTGTCCTTGACTCAGATATATGAATTTGGAAGTCATCTATTTTTACAACAAAGTATGGTGCTGTATCAACTAAAACACCTGGTGTAATGCCAATACCTATACCTGTGCTACCTTTTGTCTCGTATATAATCTCCTCACCGTGCTTGAATCCATGTGGAGAGGGGAATACAAACCTATCTGTAGCAGTATTGACCACACCACCTGTGGATGTTGAGTCAAACTGAACAGTTTGATGAACAAACTTCATCTTTGCCTTTGCTATGGCTGTTGTATTGTTACCACCAATAATTTTTACAGTTGGTGTCTCTTCGTAATCAAAACCCTCAGTATCTACAAGTATTTCTTCTAGTGTACCCTCTAATTGTGCGATAACAGACGCTGCTGCACCTGCATGTCCATCCTGTGCCACTGTCAACTTAGGTGGATTGACAATATCAAATCCAGAACCAGTGTTCAATACCTCTACACTCTCTAAAGGTCCGAAATAGACAATGTCAGATGACTTGTATGAGTATGCTTCAACACCATTAGCAAAGAGTCCGACACCACCCTGCACTGTCTTATCTTTTACCTCACCAAATTCAGGATCACTAAACTTCCTAAGGATCTTTTGTGCACCTAGATCAGTGCCAAATAAATTAGACGGTGTCAGTGTATGTGATGTCTGTGATCCAATATCATCACCTATGAAGGCAGTTATAAACTGTCCCCTTCTTACGTTCTCTCCTGTAAATGCTAATTTTACTGTATTACTATCAACTTTCTTCACATAGTATGACTCACCATCATTCAGGTTAGTCAACGTTCCTATACCTGATGATGAGTATGTGACTAAGTCACCATCATGGAAGTCATGGTCAGGCACACTTATTTCTACCTGTGTAGTATTGACACCTACATTAGTAAATGGTCTGATTCTCTTCTGTGGGTCGATTGTCCAGTGTGGCAGACTGTTAGAAGCGACATGCACAGAACTTCTATCAGTATATGTGTTCTGTACGTCAGCTGTGTTTGTCCCCTGTATTTTTAGTTTTCTTCTTATCTTATATTTCTTTGTGGTATCAAGTGTAGGCACACTGACTGATATTGAATCATCTTGTGATTCATCAAATACGAATGTTATCGTACCATTCAACTTGTTATCTGGGTCAGTCTGATCAATAACCTCTATCTCATCACCCACATAGAGAGAGAAGTTTGCTGCTGCAAGTTTGAAGTTGTAACTATTTGTGCTCTTGAGTGTGTATCTCTCAATAGCATATGTTGATGCTGTATTGTATATCCATGTACTATATCTCAAGTCATTTTCTATTCTACCAAGTTGTTTGATATTGATCTCAGAATCTTCCTGTTGATTGATTGCAGATCCTACAAATTTGTTGAGGACACCCAACACATTGAATCTTACTGGTAATTCTAGGTCACCATCCTCATATGAAGTAGCAATTAGACCAGATCTTACAGTTGAACCAATACCACATGGTGATGTGAGTGTTGATATACCTGTAAATTGAGTAAGTGACTTACCAGAATATGATATCACTCTATCTTCAAACTCAATATATCCAGTGGCACCAAATCCTACAGTTGAGTCTACATCTATCACTGTAGATCCAGTAGTTGCTGATCTTGTAATAAATGTTTTACCTACTTGTTGAAACTTACCTATAACAGTGCCTTTAGACAGAGCGATCTTGTAATATGTTTGATCACCAAAGACTGCTTTCTCTACACCTGTGATAGAACCACTTGTTTCTAACGGTGTAGTCTTCTGTATGATACTTTCACCAGTTATCTTGAGTGGATCACCAGATATCAACTCACATATGAGCACCTCATTGACTCTATACTCAGCATCTGATGGACTTATGATATATTTTGATGGTTGAATCATCTCAACCTTCTCACCATACAGTGCACCAAATAATATCTTGAACGCTTCCTCTGTACCCTTAGACTTATAGAAATCTTTTGATTGTCTTATAAAATTAGATTGATCTAGATTCTCATCAAGTTTTCTCTCAGCAAATCCTGACAATACTTGCTTCTTGAGTTTTTTCATAAACTCTTGCAAGAAGACATTACTCAAATTGTGAACTCTAGCGTCTACACCATGTGTTGCAACACCAGTATTGGTAAATGTAAGATATTCTGGTTGATTAGTTCTATTATTATTCTCAATCCCACTAAAACCTCTGACACAACCCTCAAATGATGTAGAACCTATGCCTGTATATGTGATTACCTCATTATCAATCTTCAAAAGACCAAATTGTCTTGGCCATCCCTTTGTAGAGTCAACATATATTACGTCATCATTTGCTCTGGCATATTGACTGACCGAAGTAAACCCTATGAGGTTTTCTTTGTTGAGAAAGTCTAGACTTTTGTATTCAACAAGGTTATCAGCGATGTCAATAGACCCACCTTGATATTCTTGAGAAATATAGTACTGTTTTAGAAAATCACCAAGAAGGGGGTTCTCTTCGTCAATTACCTCAGGTATTTGACTTTCTATAATTTCATTTATTTTGACTTTGGTCAATGATGTTTGTATCATTAGTATCCGTAACCACTACTACTGCTTGATGATGAAGATGATGTAGATGTTGTCGATGATGTCTGTGACACACTTGTTGATGAACTATCTATGGGACTTGTAGGAGTGCTTGTTATGGGAAGACTTGTGTCAGAATGGAAAGCACCTGTCATACGATTTCCATTTGACATAGTATGGAATGCACCATAGTAAGGTTGACCATTCACATAACCAACCAGTGTAGTAGCACTAGATGTGCTTGTTATGATTGCACCTCTTACTTTTGCACCATTACTGTAACTTGATTGTGGATTATACCTTGTACCAGATGTATTTGCACCTGTGGATATAGGATCCTCTCTCATCAAGAAGTTACTGTTAGATACATCAAATTGTAGATATAACTCTTTCCTTGCTAATACGTCATTTGACTGTGGTATCGCTTGTATCTCGATTATATTGTCAGGTAATACAGTTCCAGTGATGTTTACAGTGTCAATTATGACCTCACCCTTCTTATAATCAATAGATCCAAATGAGGAAGAAAGTATCTTGACATTAGTGTCTGAATCAAGTTGGAATAAGAATAAACTACCTGTGTCTCCAGATACGTGTTGATCAGAGAAATACACTGTACCAGATACGCCTGATATATTGAAACCAGTAGACTTGATGTTATAAGATGATTCATTTCTGTGGAATGTATTGTCAAAACATATCTCATACTGACTAAAGACATTCAATACCGCCACTAAGTTTCTTCTAATTCTTATTGTGGTGATATTTGATGTAATAGATTCACTCACTCTATCAATCAATGATAGAACCTTACTGTATTTGAATCTACCACCAAATTTATTGAGTTCAGTGCCACTTGCAAAAGCATTCATCGCTTTTATGACATCAGATCTCAAATTTTGTGTGTCGCCTACAAAGTTTGCGTTATAGTAGACGTAAGAATCAAGTTCCACATACAAGAATTTCAAATCAATGATCTCTGGTACTATCCCTGCTACAGAATAGTTTTTCAAAGATGATAGTATCTGTTTTTTTGTAAATTCTGATAGGAATGATCCGTTCTTTGGTTTTGCAGCGATATAAACTCTACCATACTTGGGTGGAGTCAACTCCTCACCACCAAATGCACTTATTGATTCTATGTTTGGATATACAGATGGCACTATTGCCTCGTAGTCGTTCGCTGTGACTGCTCTATGCTGTGAAGAGTATAATCTAGGTGCATAGTATCTAACGCTTCTTACATCCTCTATATCATCACCATTTGCTGCTGGATATTGTAGTGACAATGCTGCAGTATAACCAGATTCTGTAGCAAGATTCTCATTTACAATAGTACCTGCAAATGACAATCTTGATGCACCATTTCCTTCTTTACCCTCAGTCTTTATGTAAGAAATCTCAATTACATTACCATTAGTCAACTTCTGTCCAAAAATACCATCACCAAATAAGACCTCATACTTCTCGTCAGTTGTTTCTTGTATAAGGAATATGTTTGATGTTGATGTAACACCTATAATATTATCAACTAACTTATATTCAGTTGTGGTAGTGCTTGCGTTGTTTTCTTTTACTTTGATTCTGATTGTGGATGTATCAACACCATTGTTAGGTAAAATATATCTCTGATTTGGAAGAGAATCATTCACTACAAACTTAGACTCAAGGTATTGTCCTTGATACGCTTCAAATGAACCATACGCTTCACCATTTATTGCAACTCCTGTAACTTCCTCTGGTATAGAGAACAAATAGTTGATATTTGATACTGTTCCGTTACCAATCAAACCTGGTTGAAATTTTATTGTTTCAGTAGTAGATGTAAGACCAACAACACTATAATCTACCAATGTTCTTGCTGCTCTCCTTGAGCGTGGAACATAACCTATATTTCTTGCTAATGCTACAACGTTTTCTCTTAGTGTAGCACTGTCTATGAATGTCTCGTTTACAACTGCGTTAGTATTATATGCTGTGGTATATGAATTATATGCGAGAAGATTTACAATGACAGAAAGG
>MDSY01131168.1_pt1 | contig 11861 bp, 11 predicted proteins | sample 811131 | NCBI WGS metagenome assembly MDSY01 (sample SAMN05326643, study PRJNA326480) | marine metagenome | isolation source: seawater | place: Atlantic Ocean: South West | collected 2010
ATGGTCGCTGTTTTACGCGTCGGCCGCTTCTTCCGTGTTCATGTTTGTTATTTTGTGCACGCTGTCGATTTGGAGCATTCACATTGGAAGCGAAGTCAGAGAAACACTGAATGGCGTCAACGAAATTGTACCAGAAGTCAAAGAATCGCTGCAAATGCTGCAGTTCATATGTTCCCACGAAAACTTTACAAAACGCTACGGATCCTGTCCGTGGAATTTATAAACTATATATAAATAAGTACCATCAAAAGATAGGAATGTGGTCGCTGCTGGAAAAAAAAATAACTGTTTGTCGCCAGCCGCGCGTAGATTTTTGCGTGAAGAAACTTCCTCCAAAAACCCATGGTTTGCCTATTGGACCAAGATTGAGAATACCAGGTAGAAAAGCGCTTGCAAAAAATAAAACTAAAAAAAAAATAAATAATTTTGATCCTGCACTCGCAAATCTTTTTACAGTACCAGAAAAATATTGGAAAACGTATCATTATCAGTACAAATCAACCAGTAGAATTGTAAAAATGACACCCGATGAATTCTTGAATTTGTGTACGGACTTTACCATTTCAGGAATGGAGAGGTCTGGCAAATCAAAATACGATCGTGAAGTGAGACGTGTTGCACTTGTACGCGAAAATATGGAACGTTTGAGTGCAGAAAAACAAAAGACAATGAAAGATGTTGGCGGTGTGATGCAATTAATTGTACAAGAATTAAACGAGACAGACGTCAGTTGGGTAAAAAATGCATACCAAAATGCTGTAACGGATTTTGAATACAGTAAAAAACCTGCAGGAGAACGCCTATTCGTCGTAGAGAAGCATTTTGGCAGACACAGAGCTCTTGATTTCAAGTTACAAGGTAAAAGTAGCATTGGTGTAAAAGTGACGGTTCTCAAGCGCAATTCATTTGTAATTCGTGCAATTCACCATTCAGTTCTCAAGCGCAACTTACCATCTGAGAGAATCACGGTGGGAGACTGTTTGCTGCGAGAACCAACTCGCGCAGAATGGAAGCAAAAGCAGTATACACCTAATTATTTACTGGAAATAAAAGCCAGTTCAATCTAAATCGTAGGTAAAAATACCCTTTTCCGCCAAAAAATTGGCTACAGCAAATGTCAGTGCATGGATGTTTGCGCGAGACGCGGTTGTGTTTGTTACCATAGTTTTTACAGATGCAAAAAAAGCTTGGCACACTTCTTTTGTATCCCGTTCCCCGTCAATATTTTCAAGGAAACAAGCAAGCAGTTGAGCGATTGTACAGATATTGTTTTTTTCAAAAACCTCTTTCAAAGCGGGTCCTACACCAGGAACGCTGGTCAGACTTTCGCTGGACGATAGATGATCGCGTTGACACCAGTCTATAATGGTTTCGGTACTCAACCCACTGCGATGGGGATCGTATGACATCCTTGTACACAATACTCGTGATTCAACCTTATATAGTACACCTGTGCATTTTTATCCAATAAGATTATAATTTTTCATTTTTTGAGGTACACTCTACACACTTTGGGTTTGCCAAGTCAAACTGGCGTTTACTGAACTTCTTTTTATATTTTTCTTCTTTGCACACCGCGCACCGCACGCCTCCAAATGCTTTTGTCGCGTCCAGGCGTTTCCGTTGCTTTTTTTCGCTGGGTTTGATTGCTTTGTCTTTGGTTTTTTTCTTGAGTGCCGTTCTTTCTTTGACGGTCATGTGGTGCACATCGACGGTTGCGGCGCGCTTTTTGCGCTGTGCGCGCTTCTTTTTGGACACATACTTCTTGTCTTTTTGCACGTATTTTTCTTTTTGAAGCCGCCGCTCTCTTCGCTTGCTTTTTTCCATGGTAGGCTAGCCAATTTCGGGTTTGATTCTGGTCTACGGATGTAAGAATAGCCTGCTTAAATACTTCTGGATTATTATGACGCCAAGCTACAAATCTTGGGTCGTCGAGCTTGCAACCACGAGCGTTGTTGCAAGTAGCGCACACCCGGATTTTTATTCGACCCCCGACGCATCGGGGAACAACGTGTTCTTTGGTGAGTCTAGCAACAAATTTTTGGCAGTAAGCGCACACCCCGGCCTTTTTTGGCATTGTCCAACAACAAAACAAAACGGAAAGATATACAGCGTTCATACCGGAGTTGCGGTGGTGACACTGGCGTAACTCCCCAAAACACCGGAACCGTCGTCTTTTCTCTCAATGCGCGCGTACCCCAATTCCCCCCAATCTTTTCCCCACGAGTTGCGAATTGTCCAGTAGGGAGTGCCGTTCTCTTCTCCAAACCCTACCAGGGCCACGGCGTGATCAGGAGCACCCGACGGAGTATCCACGTGCTTTATTTCTAAAACACCGGAATGGTAATTCAAAAAAGCGGGATTTGTGCTTGGTAAACCTACTGATACCGGGGCCAGTTTCAGCAAATCCATCAGTTCGTTTTCAATGTTGACGGAATCCCATAAGTCGCACAATACCAGTGGTTCCGCCAAAAGCATAGCTTTTTCGTTGTTGTGAGTGTGACACGTGTGTTCTGGGGATACGGCTTCTTTGATTTCAAACACGTCTTCGGGGAGCGCTGTCTTTCCGGGAATATCTCCGGCACATTTTACCAGAGCATCGGGGTCAAAGTAACTGGTTTCAAAATCTTCGAAAAGCGTTTGCCACAGCGCCGTCAGGGTGGTCGAAGCGGCTTCGGCAAAACACTCGTTGCTCAATTGGTGATGCGGGTCGGGCAAACGCACTTCTTCTCTCCAGTCAAACTCAGTGTCTGTCCACCTCGAGGGTAATTTGCGCGGTTGCAGTCTGCGATGATAGCGACGAGGTGCTCGAAATTGCAGCGGTTGGGGGTCTCGTGCTTTTGTACTGCGCTCACTCAAACTAAGCCGCACTCTTGGGTGCTTAAAAGAGTGGACAAATTCATAATTTTTAAAGAAAAATTTTTCGTTCGAAATAGAATCACCGCGCACAAAACCAATCAATAAAAAAAGAAACAACATGTTCGCATGGAATTCAAAATCCTATATATACCGTGTATTGCTTTAAGGTTAGGAACAGCATGAGTGAACCCATATGCAAAGAATTCAGCCACTCGTTTTTTGATCATTCTGAGGCTTTGCTTGTCGGGTACAAGTGCGAATCCACCTGGATCTTTCTGGCTGTTGTTGTTTTTGCCTTTTTTCTTGTAATTTTGCAGAATTTCTTAGCCACAAAAGACTCTCAGGCCAGCCGGGCCGCTCTCACCACCAAAAAGGGCAGCAAGGAAAGAGAACAAATTATTCGAAAACTTTTGATCTACACCTTCACCTCAAGCCTGCTTGGTACCCTTCATGTGCTGCTCGTCATCGGAGCTAACGCTTATATTTTGTTATCACTGATGCTGGGGAACGCTACTGGGGTATATTTTTCGTATAAATCTCAGAAAGAGGACGAACACGACTGCAGCGGCGATTTGCGCGCAATTTTGAAAGCCGTAAAAGAACACCCAGACAAAGAAAAGTGGTCGGAACTCAGATCAGAAATGCAATTATGGCTAAAAATATCGTCACCAAACTCAAACAAAGACGACATGAATCATTACGATCAAGGTGTGTCCCTTCAGGAACAGCCGAAACAACTGATTCCACTTCAGATTGTGCGCGGGCCGGTTTTTGAACCGTATACTGACGTTCCGATGATCCCTCGGGAAGATCCTCGTGAATTTCCACGTGAGAGGCGCTCTGGGAGACAACTACATCTTTAAGGTCGTGACATTGCACTCCAACCGCGCTCAGAAGATCCCCGTCTAAAGTTGTCAGATCGCGCGCGCCTCTGGGCAGGCACGCTCCCACCGAAGCCGTGAGAAGAGCTCCGTCTTGTGCCAAGTGCGACAACGTTGTCCCTTCCAAAAAGGAATCTTGGTGTTGGTACAATTCCGCACCGTTGACATAGAAAGGACCGTCTTCAAGCGATGCCTGAAAAGAGCATCGCCGACCAATTACTCTTTCACCGTCTTTGGTGAAAATATGAGTGTCAAAATCAGAAGGAAAACAAATCCCTTGAAAAGGAGATCCTGCTACTAACTCGCCGTTTTCACTGCGAATTGTAGTAGAAATTCCCAACAAATGCAACAACTCGTGTTTCAACACATCTTGCAATCTAAATTTTGATAAACAGGGTTCGTTGGATCGCCACCAGCCGCCGGGTGGAGATTTGGCTATCATGACGCTGCCCAAACCGTGCCGCTCGACTTCCAAAGCTTGAGACATTGCGTTTTCCGAAGACAAACCACTCGACCACGTTGCTCCAGACAAGATTTCCACTCGCGTGGCCCACCCCAAAACCCTCTTAAATTTGGGTTCGTTCAACAAATTGTTGTCAAACCCAACTTTAATGTGTTTGTAGCCTTCCGCGGGAAGCGTGGGGCATTGCGAGTGGACTTCTTGCCATACTTCTTTGAATGCCGTGTGCAGTTCTTGCAGAGAAAGATCCGGAACGGGCTCTTTGCCTGAAATTTCAGCCTGTGTGCTCGAGTACATCACTTCGTCCCACCCCGAGGTTGTTGCGAACAGCATGTTTGCGTTGGCATGACACACCGTCAATAAAAAAAGACATTGCCACATTTTTTTCACTATATTCAAACCAATGTAACTTTATATAGTTTTTTTAACAATGCCACAAAAACGCAAATTCAAGTCACGGCCTGCTTCCGTCGAAGAACTGACCAATATGATTGGTCGAATTAGTTTGCAATCGGATAATTCTGTGGTGGTAGTGCGTGTAAAAATTGGCCGTAGTGCAGCAACTACATCCTTAAGCGTCAGAGCCGAGGGGAAATCAGGGGAATCGAAAGCGTACGCCAAAACATCGCGCAATAACGCTTCGGCGTTGCAGCGTCCATTTGAAATTCTCGAAGAATTTTCAGCTGATTGGGTTTATAATGAATTCCTATCTGAAGAAACAAAAAGATGTTACGACTACATCCTGGCTGTAGCGAAAGAAGTTTGTCCAATTGCAATCCCAAACCGCTTGCCCAAAAAGGCCAAAGAAAACCTACTGTGCAGTGAGATAAAGCGTAAATTGAACGAACAACACCCTGGAAATGAAATTTATACGCAAAGTTCGTCGTGCTATCTAGATAAAGCTCCGCTGGCTTTGGTCGTTCCAGTGGAAGCAGCTAGAAAATCTTCGGAAGAAAGCGGCGCAGCGGCTGCAGCGGCTTACACATCACCAAAAAAGCGTCGTGTTGGTGTAACTAGTAGTACAACTGGGTCTGAAATAAAGAAAATGATGGTTATTGAGGAATTAGTCGGTGTAAATATCGAAATTGTTCCGGATCCCCTGCCACATTTCCATTTGTATTTGCGTGATAATCATCCAGTGGGAAAACAAAATGTTGAAAATCAACTTGTTGTGCAACTCACAACGCGATTTAGAGCAACAGACGCAAGAAATGACTCGGACGTAGCCATAGGACAAACACGAAGGATGCCCGACTCGCCTAGTACATTTCGAAGAAAAATTAGACCTAGAATAAAACTTCCGTTAACACCACATAAATTACATACAATTTTTGAACAATTACATTTCTAATTTTTTTTCCCTATAAAGCTATAAGTACCTCAGAATAATGATTTGAACATGGTGAGTTTACCCACTGCGTACCGTTCCACTCGCGTTGCGCGGCTTGTTGTGTGACTGTTGCCGATTTGCTCAGGTTTTCCTTTGCGAATAGTGGTTGGAGGTTGGTGTAGTGGAAACACTGGCGTTGCTGTTCGGGATCCGTGAGATTGAACGACGCGCACGGCACGATATGATCCACGTGAATATTTTGCCACGTCATTGCTTCGGTAAACTGCGCCTCGATATATTTGCGGCATTCATCGACACAAATCCCCAGTAATTCCTGCGTAGCCGCTGACTTGGAATTGCCTTTGAGCGCAAGGCGCACGCGCCTGCGCAGATTCATCATTAACTTGAACGCAGGGTCCGAATGATAGCGCTTCATCACGTATTTTTTCTTCTGTGTTTTAAATTCTTCGTAGGTTTGGCGCTTGCGTGTGGTCCCGAGTTTTCTGCGCTTATGACTCGCACGCACTTGGGCGTTGTATTTCTCACGGTTGGCTGCTCGATAACATTTTTTTGTCTTCCTTTCGCATACTTTGCACTGGGGTCGGACGTACTCATGAAACCCGGATTTTGTGGGGGTCTTGCATGTATAGAATTCACTGGTACATTTAACTACTTTGCACTTTGAGCACGTCTTTTTGACCATTTTTGCGGACTCATCGGTCTCATAGAGACACGCATCGTGCCTATATACCCTCTAAAACTCATTTTCCACACACTGCCTCCCCCCCCCCTTTCAGCAAATTTTCGTCAAAACTCTCACAGGAAAAACCATAACCCTTGACGTCGAACCCTCGGACACAATAGAAAACGTTAAGACTAAAATCCAGGTAAGAAATTTTCTTAAGAAATTTTACCCGTTTTTTTTTCACTCACATTATATTTTTCATCCAAAATACGCCTCCATTCTTTTCTTAATTCTTGAAAAATTCGGAAAACTATGTATTTTAAAGGATAAAGAGGGTAAGTATTTAGGCTGCATATAGCATGTGTTTGTAAACAGTCTTTCATAATGTTTGGAAGAATTGCTGTGTTTATGAAAACGGCATCGCAGTACAACACCAAATTGTACCGTGGTGGGGAGATTGTAGCCACTTCTGTTATTAAAAAAGGTGATTGCATACGATTAAAACCAGAAGAAATTAAGACAAGTGGCAACAAACCTCTCCGTTGCGGTGCTAAAGTTGTGGGTGTTCATAATATTTCAGGCAAGTGGTGGAAAGATAATGGAACTTACTTTTAACGCTCTCTCTCTTTCTTTAGGCATTCCTCCAGACCAACAAAGATTGATATTTGCAGGAAAACAGTTAGAAGACGGCAGAACGCTTTCCGATTACAAGTGAGTTTTTGTTTATTTCAGTTTTCATTTGTTACGTTTTTCTTACATTATAAACTACTATTTTTTATTAGCATACAAAAAGAAGCGACGCTTCATCTTGTGCTTCGACTTCGATAAATGCCTCGTGCGCGCACATGCAGTTTGTGCGGTCAAACCAAGATGTGGAGCACTTACCAGTTGATTGCGCATCACAAAAAGTGTCGTATAACACAACAAAAAGAGTTAGAATGCGAACAACATGAACACCATCCCTCTGAAAAATCAGGATCTTTTGTTCGCGCAAATTGCTCAAATGGCTCACGTCAGCGGAGCTACGCTACCCTCGGGTCTGAAAGTGCCGCTAGAGAACAAATCCGGCAAATGGTACATCTTTGGAAACAGTATTGTTCTAGTTCCCGCTCAGAACCCGTTCAAAACGTAACCTCTTATCTTCGACGCCTTGGAGTTTGAATCCCGCCGCGTGGGCCGCGCGCACGACTTTTTCTTCTCTTGTCACCAAACGCAGATTGTTTTTGTGGGATAACTTCTGCGTCAGCTTTTGAAACCAGTTTTGGTAGTCGTGTTCCGGGTACACAAACACAAATTCTATGCAAACAGTCGATTTGCCTACCGTCGCAATCGACCAGCCTTTCATATTGTAAATAATTAAATAATTGAGTAAACAAATCAAATCTTCTTCTTTTGAATACCTTCCGTGCACTGCACATTTTAAATGTTTTTTTAGAAATGACTTATCCAAACCGTATGTTTTGGCATCTTCTAATATGGATTTTGCGGCCAAGTCAAAAAGCTTGCTTTGCGGGGTCACAAACTGCATCGCTTATCTTAATTACAGCCACATACATATAGGCTTAAACAAGTTCATCCCTTTTTTGACGCCTTTTCCGTAACTTAAGGCACCCAACAAACACACAGGTAGTTAATAGCATTCCGAAAAAAAATCCCATCATGGAATACAGCAGATTGTTTGTATCAAATTTTAAATCAAACCAATCGTTCTCTGGCGAAGAGAGTGAACCTGTGCTATTCGTGGTATTCATGCTTTCCTTACAAACAATTCCGACCTGCTAATATATGCAAGATGAACGCGAAAAAAACGTAGTGTTTATTATACAAATAATTTGATTTGTTGACATATGTGTGTACTCTACTGCGAGTCGGTTGCACAGGCCGCGTCCACTTTGCGTACCATCAGCTCGGCGTGACGTATTGCCAGCGCGTCCGCGTTGTCCCACTCAGGAATAATGCACGACCCGTCGTCTGTGGTGGCCGCCGAGTCGTAGTTGTTGGCGGCACGGTATGTGCACCCAGGAATAATGCACGACCCGTCGTCTGTGGTGGCCGTCGAGTCGTAGTTGCTGGCGGCAGCATTTGTACACCCAAAAATAGTGTAGACACACGCATTGTTGTTAACGGTTGCGTCGGGATTGTAGTTGGAGGCCAAAACGATTGTGCAGCCTAACACTATAAGAGTACTGCACGTACCGTCATCGGTGTTGGCGTCGGCGTTGTACTCCGTGTAAAGAGGATCAGTGCACCCAGAAGTCGCTTTCACTCCGCCAAGGTACGCGAGAAGTAGAAATAGAAGCATATCGACCAAGTACCAAGTATACGTTTGTAGCTCGCGTATATAGGTAAAAAAAAAATTTCGAACCGTTATACATCAATCCACAAAAGCCAAAAAACAGAAGTCTATTATGGATTATCTGGTACTTTGAGATTCTGCCCCCCCACCCCCCCGCGCGCGATGTTTGTAGCACGTGGAACATGCTGACGCCATAACAATTCGGACCTGCTAATATATGCAAGATGAACAGCGAAATGATTCGATGACTTAATTGTACTACTCAAAACCGGAGCCTTCCGAACACCCCGACCGCGGGTAGGAGCAAAAAAAAAAAGAGCTATAATTATGATCATTCATAATCTAGTAGTAAAACATGCACACTCTTGCGCTTACATTTTTGTTTTTTCTGTTCCCAACAGTTTACGCTGGGGAGTGCACAGACCAAGACCTGGCGGTAGATGGGTGCAGCGAGTGTGATAGTATAGGAATTTGCATCGAACCGCAGTTATGCGCGGACAAGCATTTCTCCGACTGCGAAAAATGCACCTCCTTTGCTTGTGTCGAGTGCAAACCCTCGTCAGCAATGATTTGGTCGGACGTAGAACCGTTTGAGCCGTCCGGGTGCATCCCGTGCGAAACTCTGCACGGCGCCGGCTGCACCGAGTGTACCGTCGATGAGTGCACTCAATCGATTAGCTGCGAGGATACCGTTGAAAACTGCGACATTTGCGGCATTGTGAAGACGGAGTTCCCCAACACAAACAAGATTTGCAAGAAATGCTCGCCGCTGTCAAGTTTGACAGAAGAACGAGAAGATCTTTTTGATGATGAGACCGGACAATCTCTTCCAGAGAAGAAATTGATTCAAAACTGCGAGCCGACTTGCGCTGCAAACGGAGAAGACTGCGCTGAATGCGACTCGGATAACAACTGCATAAGATGCAAAGACCCAACACACTATTTAGCGGATCAACACCCGCTCAAATGTTTGGATTGCAGTGTGCACGGAAATGACTGCATTGAGTGCATGGAATACACTGATGATTCCTACTGCCGTTTATGCAAGGATAATAACGGGAATGAGTACGCTCCCACAGAAGGCAAATGTTGCGGGTCTGATCCCGTTGTAAACGGAGAATGTTGCTCGCCTCCGCTGTATTATCAAGAAATCAATTACAATGGCTATACGGATAAAAGGTGTTTGGATTGCAGTGTGTTCGGGAAAGGTTGCGTTGAGTGCAGTATTGACGAGTATTTTGATGCTGATGGATACCCACAAGACTTCTGCACTAAATGCGAGTTTGGTTCCCCTGTAGACGGCAAATGTCCAACATGGGACGATTTTGATTCGCAAAAACAATACCAAGCTTTGAGTACCATCAGTGCGTTGTGTGGTCATAAATGGGACGTGGCAAACTGCTGTGTGAGACCCGATGCGGTCCAAAACATACTAAACGAGTGTCCATGGTCGGATGAGTATCGTGGCAAGTATTGTCAAACTACAAATGTTGAGCAATATATTCAACCGGATTTGTTTTTAGCACGACAGGGCCCATCGCTCGATGATGAGGCGCTGGCAGAAATAGCGGCTCTAACTGCCGAAAATAACTACGCAAAGGAGCACAACATCGTGATAGAGTGCAAAAACCCCAAATATGTACACCTAAAAGACTGGGACGTTTCTGAAATCAAAGACTTTACTGAAATGTTTTATCAAACTAAAATAAACCATCCTCTGAACGCGTGGGACGTTTCTAAGGCCACCAATATGGAATCGATGTTCAGGCTGGCTTCTGAGTTTAACCAGCCTCTGAACGCGTGGGATACATCAAGAGTCACGGACATGAAGCTGATGTTTCGTGAAGCAACATCGTTCAACCAACCTCTTCACGCGTGGAACGTCGAAAACGTCAAAGACATGACTGAAATGTTTAATGGCGCTTCTTCGTTCAATCAACCTCTTCACGCGTGGAAACCAAAACGCAACGATTTTTTTAAATATATGTTTCAATCCGCCGTAAGCTACGACCAACCCACTCCGCTTTGCGGTGATTGGACAAAAGAAACGCACCAATACTACACTTATTACCCCGACCGAAGGTATGAGGAGGAGGTGCTAAAAATTTACTGTTTAAAAGTAAATCCCGAAACGAACGAACTAACAACAGCAGACGAACAATCTCCTTGCCATCAGTTCATAAAGGAAAAGAATCCATGCCTCGAAGCTCAACATAAGATTGTGCGAGATTTCCCCGAAAAGTACGGTACCGGGTTTGACAGACGTTATCCCACTGCTGCGTCCGCAATGTTCGGGTACGACAGTAATTTCAGGGATAACTCAAATTTTTGCCGGTGCGACGAGTGGATAGACGGTAGCCTAGTTGATAAAAAGCACCTATACGGTGACGGTATGGAAACAGAATGTTGCACCCACACTGGTATTTATCCGGAGGCAAGTACGAGAGTGAAGGCCGGTCGGTGCTATGAACTTGCTAATGAATACGAGAAATTCGATTTGCGTGATTGTCTTGCTGCCGGCAAAATAAATTATTGCTGTGAGAAAGACGAGTGTGTTAGGATTTCAGTACCAGGAACCAGGCAAAAATACGGAGAGTACAATTCAGATGAACCTCTCGTCTTGATAAAAAGACATGCTGATTACAGCGACTACATTAGGATTACCCTGGAGGACGTCATAAACGGCCATTACGAGGTCAAGCGCACAACGGAGATCATGGGGGACCCTGTGACAACTTCAATCCCCTCCGAGGAGTACTGGAGTACTGGGGATATATATTGGAATATGTTCAAAAACGTGAAATCCGGCGCGGTATTAAATGCAGAACAGCACGGATTAGACGGATTAGACCAATTCTGCGTGGTTTGTCCCCCCGGAACCCACTACCAACCCGACCCAGACGCAGCGGAAACGTTTTCGAATACCGGAACCTGCGTCTCGTGTTCACCCGGGAAATTCAATCCAGGAGGCGGAGGGGTTGAGACATCGATTGATTGTCTTGAATGCCCGTTCGGGAAATACAACAACGCCTCCGGTGCAACCTCCTGCAACTCGTGTCCTCTTGGAAAATACCTTCCTAAAAGCTGGGAAATACAGTACGATATTGATGCAACCTTGGGTGCTTACGATAATTGCGACACTGTTCAATGTCGCACAGATGCATTAGCAGTACACGCTAATCTATTGAACATACACGACCGCACGGTAGAAGCAACAAAATGCTTTGACGTGCCAGAGGGGAAAATGGCTTTACACGACACTGATGGGCATTGGGGACAGGTATGGTCCTTGGATCAATCTCGTTTTGTCACATTGTTTGACCCATGCCCTGCGGGTAAGTTTGGCAGTA
>MDSY01077062.1_pt1 | contig 11860 bp, 11 predicted proteins | sample 811131 | NCBI WGS metagenome assembly MDSY01 (sample SAMN05326643, study PRJNA326480) | marine metagenome | isolation source: seawater | place: Atlantic Ocean: South West | collected 2010
CATTACTATTAACGCTATCATCGTTAAAGCCAGTAAGCAATTCATTGTAGCCAGGATAAGAAAAAAAATAGGGGTTAGTTAATTCCATGTTGCTCTGTTTTAATCTGTTTCCATAGATCTGACCTTCCTGAAAAATCGTTCCCCAAAGGAATGGCAGCAACTTCTTTCGACGCACATCTTCATCATCATCCCAATAAGTTTCATTTGTTTTTAAAATATCAGAAACGAGCTTTTTATTACTAATAATATTCGGATCAGCACCACTAAAAATTTCTTCCCATCTAACACCGTCCAGCGTAATTAATACTACATTATTAGTATTGTAGCCATTAGCATTCTTGGTTTCGTTATTACTGCATCCAATAACAAAAATTAGAAAAATTATTTTTTTCATTTTTCTTCTGGTTTTAAATACACTAAAAAGTGACTTGCGTAAGTAGATGAAAACAATCCATATCCTCCATTAATATTTGAATTAGGTAATGTATAAATATTTTGCCCTAAAGGATCACCTTTAAGATATTCAAAATAATTATTGTCAGTTGCTTGAAAGGTAATCAGTTGTAATCCATAATAATTAAAAAATAACCAACTCATATTAACAGGCGAGGTTTCTACTGTCCAAACAAATGGATTCTGCCTATAAGGGTTGTTTTTCTCATCTCGATAATAGGGTCCTTTCCAAATATTATAAACCCGAGTTGTATCATAAATAAGATTGATGTAGGTACTATCTCTTAATCCATTACTATTATAATCCAAATCTTCAGGCTCTAGCCCCCATGTTTTATCTTCAAGTGCTTGTGTTAAAATTCGAACAGTTGAATAATCTTCCGCATTAAAATCAATCTCAAAAAATGGATAGGATGCAAAACTTTCGGTAAAACATTCACCAGATCGATATCTAACAGTATCAATTTGGCCTGTTGGTACAATTCCGGATTCAGTAAATGAGATATTATTTGTATTGATATGGGCAACAGGGATTGATTCACCCTTACACCTATATGATGCATCTTTGACCGATTGAATCACCATTTTTTCTGGCGTAGTAGTTTCAGCTGTTAGTTTTTGACCATCCACTTCGACAGTCAAAAAATATTTTGTTCCAGGTTTATAAATGTAATCTTTTCGCGTTAGATAGCGACCCGGCTTTCCCAAAACTGGAGATGCTATTTCTATTTTCTCACCATCAGAAATCTTTACTACTGCATTAGAAATCCAAAGCTGCTCAGCATCAACTTCTTCACCTATTTCTGCAGTTCGAGATACATAAACTGTATCAATCATAGGTAGATTTGCTTGAAGGTTAGCATATACTGAAATTTGTTCTTGATATGGCGAATCGATATCTTGGAAGTCACATCCAAAAAAAATCAGACCTGAAAAAGCAATTAATTTATTTAAATACTTAAAATTCAAAAGTAATACCTATAGTTGGAATAATTGGAAAAAGATTTATATCCTGTCTTTGTATCCGACCTTCATCAGGCTCATCTACATTTGTTTCTCCTATATCAGGACGTTTATTCCCGTTTTTATCATGTTTTTTTTCTTCCCAATCACCATCATCATCTATGCCATTATATACACTACCAAGACTATATCCATATCTGAAAATATTTTTTCGGTTATATGAGTTAATTATTTGGAAATAAAGATCGAATTTTGTGTTTTTTATTTTTGAATGTCTTACCATTCCAATATCTAAACGGTGGTAAGGTGGATATCTCCCTCCGTTACGTGTCCCAGGAATAGTTCGATATCTAAATTCAGGGTCACCCGGTAAATTTTCAATGAAGTAACCATTGATAGGTGTATGTGCCTGACCTGATTGTAAAGTCCATTTCCAGTTTAACTCATATTTTTCATTAGCTTGATAACTGCCAAGGATATTTAAGACATGGCTACGATCCCAATTAGTAAAATATTCCATCCCATTCATTTTTTTTCGACTAACTGACCAAGTATATGCTACCCAACCAGAAAGTTTTCCAGCAGTTTTTTGGCCAAAAAGTTCAAGGCCATATGCATATCCATCTGCTTTTGTCAAAATATCAGATAATTTTTCTGACGGAATATCTCCATCTGTCGATGCTGTAGGATCTTCAAAAGTCAGTAGATTACTTATATCCTTGTAATATCCCTCTACTTGGAATTTATAGCTTGATCCAATGTACTGCTCATAACCTAAAACAAATTGAGTTGACATAGCGGGATCAACAGAATTATCAATAGCAACCCAATTATCTAAAAAGGGTGGATTAAAATCATCCTGAAATGTTTCTATGAATTGATGATAGTTGCCTATAGCCATATTTATAAATTGAGAAGGATTAATTATATATTTAGCACCTAATCGGAAATCTGGATATAAAGGTTTTTCATGAGCAGTAAACGTATTTAATCGAATACCGGGTTCAATAATTATTTTTCTATTTGGCTTCCATTTAACTTTTGTATATAATGATGTCTCAGTGGCTTTATTTGGAAGACCAAAAGTAGAACTATCTCCAAAAGAACTTTCATAATTAATCGAATAGTTTTTGAGCTGCCCACCAAAAAATACATTAAAATTCTCACTTGAAAAATAAGAGAGATCTCCAGAAGCGGTTATATCATCAATATAATTTTCACTGTTAAGTCCAAAGTCACCACCTAAACTAAAACGAGTAAAAAAACGACTTTTTGCCAATAGAAAATTCCCAATTAATTTTTCAGCAAATACGCGTCTATATGAAAAACTCCCTGTCTGATTGCCCCAATATGCTGTTAGGTCTAGATCATTAAATGAAAAATCATCTATTCCATTATAAAAACTAAATGAAATACGATCTTTTTCATTTAAGTCAGTAAATACATGACCCTGTAAATCGTAAAAATAATATGGAGGTATATTATCAGCTGTTTCTTTAGGTAATACCTTGGGTAATAATAAATCAAAATAAGTTCGTCTTCCCGAAAAAAGCCAAGCACCATTCAAAAAAGGTCCTTCCATTGTTGTTTGCGCAGATAATAATGAAACGCTGGCTTTCCCTTCAAATTCGTTTCTATTACCCTCTCTACTTGTAATGTCTAATACTGCAGAAAGTCTACCACCATACTCCGCATTGTATCCTCCCTTAATTAATTCTGCATCTTTGACGGCATCAACAATAAAGTTTGAAAAAATACCTCCCATATGAGAAGGGTTATAAACAGTGATTCCATCTAATAAAATCAAGTTCTGATCCGTATTTCCTCCACGAATAATTAATCCTGTACTTAATTCTGAATTTGTGAGGACACCTGGTAAGGATTGAATGGTTCTAAATATATCAGGCTCAGCAAGAGCCGGTTGAGCTTTTAGCATCCTCGGGGAAAGGTTTATGCGGCTTGGTTCAATTTTATTCAATCTTTCAATCTCCTCTGCGGTAACATCAATCTGAAGAATCTCAAGAGCTTGAACTTCCATTGAAATATTAAGATTAATAGATTTATTTGGATTATCATTCTCAAAATTTATTTTCTTTTCAAATCTTTTGTAACCAACATATGAAGCCACCAAGGTGGCCTCCGCCATTTCAATCCCTGAAATAACATAATATCCATTTATATCTGTTGCCATTCCCTTTCCATTCTCTTGAATAAATACGTTCGCACCAATTAACGCTTCACCAGATTTACTATCAGTAATAAAACCAAATATTTGGTTTGAATTAGTCTGAGAGTAAATCAGATTGATTAAAAGAAAAGGAATAATAAATAATGATCTATTATTTTTTACCAAGTAAGTCATCTAATATTTTTTCCGCATGAGTATTAACATTTACTTTATTATAAATTTTTTCAATTCTACCATCCTTATCAATTATAAAAGTCATCCTTTTTGGCCAGGCTATACTTGCAGCTCCATATTTTGGAGCCACTTCTTTCTTATAGTCTGATAAAAAATGAAAAGGTAATCTATATTTTTTCTTAAACTTTTTTAACGCTCTTGGCGAATCATAACTTATTCCAAGAACTTTTATTTTTGCTCTTTTATATTCTCCATAAATGTCGCGGAACCCGCAAGCTTCTTTTGTTCATCCAGGGGTATCCGCTTTAGGAAAAAAATAAACGATAAGACGTTCACCAGTATAATCAGATAATTTTCTAATCTTTCCATCTTGGTCTTTTAATGAAAAATCTGGAGCAATGTCACCAACATTCAATTGCACTGATTGGTTATTAGCAAAAACAAGAGCTAACCCTCCAACAAAAAAGACAACCAATAGAATGGCTAATATCTTCATATTAATCAATTAAGTTATTTATTTAGATAAGAAAGTGTTTCAGTATTAAATGGTATTTGTTCAATTTGAAACAAATCATAGAACTCTTTAGAATCACAAACATTTCCTTCTAACAACATTGTAATTTGATCTTTTGTTATAGGGAACCATGAGAATCTTCCCAGAAATGTTGCTAAGATTTGTACTCCTATTGCAGGTGCAGGTACGGTCCATTTCTTCTTTCCATATGATTTTGCAATAGTGGTAATTATATCTTTCCAATAATAAGCCTCACCTCCAAGCGAATATATTTTTTTTATTGATTCTTTTAACTCAATTGATTTTACAAAAAACTCAGCAACGTTATTTATGTGTATAGGAGACATTGCAAATTTTCCTGCATTCATTGGATTTAGACCTGGATGGAAATTAGGAGCTGGGAAAGGAAGACTTAACATGTCTTTCTTAAGTTGAGAACAAAACTCAGGCCTCCCCCCACCTCTAGGATCACCAAAGATCAATGATGGACGAAAGATAGTCCAATCTAGATTTGAAAATTTTAAATATTCTTCAGCTAAATATTTGGTCCTTTGATAACCAGTTCCATCAACTTTAACGCCATTGGCACTCATCATTATAAACCTTTTCACACCTAATGCCTTCGCAACATCAATACATTTTTTTGCTGCTTGAAAATGTAACTGTTCAAAGGTTGCACCTTTCTTAGGAAACTCACGAATTATACCTATACAATAGATCACTACATCCGCAGATTTGATAGTATTCTCAATTGATTCAATCTCACTAATGTCTCCAGATATAATTTTACATTTATCTGCATTAATTAGTTTTGACTTAGAACCTTCTCTAACTAAGACTAAAGGCTCGTGGTCATTTTTTAATAGCTCATCAATAATATATGAACCCACAAATCCAGTTCCGCCAAATATAGCGATTTTCATTTAGCTGTTCCTTTTATAGTTTTCATTATTTTCAAAATTTTTATTTACTAATATATCTTCTATAACTTTTCTACGATGGGTAAAGATTTTTTCTAAATCTCTTTTTATCCATAAAAAGTGCAAAACACTACCAAAAACCCCCATAGGAATACTATAAATTACCTTATCTGAAATTTCTACACCACCATCAACCTTTTTAAATTTATGAGTATGATGCCAAAAGTTATAAGGACCTTTAATTTGTTCATCAACAAATTCATATGGTGGATTATACTTTGTAATAAGTGTACGCCAATGAACCCTAATTCCAAATAGTCGTATGGTATAATCGATTACAGTCCCTTTATCCATATTAATAGGGATTGGTGTTAATATATTAAATGAAAGTTTTTCAGGTGTAATGGTTTTGAGGTTTTCTGGCTTTGAAAAAAAGTCAAAAACATTTTCTATTGAATCATTGATTATCTGAGTTTTATTTAATTCATATAATTTCATTTTATATTTATGTTCCTATAATCTTAAGGTATAATTGATTTTTAATGAGCTTATCTTTGATATGGTTATTAAGTCAAAATCAAATATTTGATCACCCAAACTCATCCAGTTATGTGTATAAACTAAGAAAAAATCACTTCCTGGGCGGATGGTATGCTGTAGTTTAGCAAATAAACCAACGGCATTTGATACGTTATCATATTGAACATTACTAAATATAGCAGTTCGTGGAGTTGGATAAACTCCTAATTCAATGTTGTATAATTCTGTATTAAAATTACTACCACTTAATTCAACCTGATTGTTTTCATACTCTGTCTGAATATTGAAGCCAGAAAATGGTTTGACTGAAATTTGACTTTTCAATGTTTTCTTTTTCCCAGTCCAAAAATCTCCTGTTTGATATTCTAATTCTGTTGAAAGCATCCTTTTCTCAGATGTTTCAAATTTAAATTGAAATTCGCTACTACTATATTCTTCAATGGGAATAGTTATATCTTCATAAATAGTAAACGGTTTATCAAGATATTCTGTCAATTTTACAATTTTAATGCCAACCTCATCTTGACTTTCAAATCGTATATTAAATGGAGTAAAAGTTGTTTCTTTTTTTAACATATTATTATTTAAATCAGTCATATACTCGTATTGTATTCCAAACTCTACTTGACGAATAAACTCATATTTTTCTGGGCGCGGATTGTAGCTAAAACTTGGTTGTATACGCTTAAATCCATTGCGCCTACTAAAGCCCACTGCAGGATTATACATATTACCAAATTCACGGTAAGATACATGCGTTCTAATAATATCATTTGGATAGGTTAATCTTAAACCGCGCGTAGAAAGATCAGAAATATTAAGGTCTTTTGTATTTAATGGAGCTGTGTGAAAAACAAAAAATGTTTGAAACTGAAGATTTTTATCACCCATAAATTCCGAGGTTTTCAAATCTAAGTCTGCACCATAAAGGGTTTGATCTAATCCCGTAGAATCTACTTTCCCTTTGCTAGTTGAACGATCAGTAAATACTAAACCTAAATATGATTGTTTTAATAATGCCCTTTTCATCCTTGCAACAGTAAAGTTTTCACCTGGCAAACTTTCAACAGGTTTGGTTTGAGCCTGTATTAAACCAATCTCGTAATCACCAATTTGTCCAGATAATCTACCGCCATAGTTTATAGGTATCTGCTTTCCTTCTGATAAACCAATCCTCCTGCTAAAAAATGGTGTTACATCATTTCGAGGTGAAAAAGAATATACTCCAGCACCCTCCAGGAAAAATCCGCGTTTTTCAGCATATCTTAGCGGAAATCGTGTTAGGTTTACTCTTCTTTGATCAACTTCTGCTTCTGCAAAATCTGTATTATAAGTTAATGAGGCTCGCAATCCCGGGGTAATGTTCATAGAAATATCAAAACCTAAATCGCTGAGATTATCATTTTTCATTTTTTCATCTATTTCTACTTTTCGATTATTCATGCTCAGATAAGGTTTTAGTTCGATTCCTCTCCCTTGCGTCAAATTTTTTAATCCAGAAAGATGCCCTGCATGAATTGGAGAGGTTAATTTTTTATTTCTTTGAAAACCTTCCCATTTTACATCTTCATTTTTTCTGCGAACTGTACGTTGAAAATTTATCCCCCAAGTTTCCAGATTAGGGTTAAAATTTAATGTGCGGAAAGGAATAACAACTTCTACTGACCAACCTTCCGGTAAGATTACGACTCTAGCATCCCAGATTCCATTCCAATCTTTATTCGTTCCCCAGTAGGATTCGCTGCCAATAATGAGTCCATCACCCATAAGACCAGCAGGATTTACTTCAAAAAAATATCCTGTACGGCCATCAAGAAAAGTATCTAAAATCCACATGAATCTGTCATCGGTGCGAAGGCTCTGATCTCTACGTTTCTGATATGCAAGAATTCCATCCGGATTACTATCAAATAACATCGCACCGATATAAAGATTGTCTTCATCATATATTACATGAACTTCTGTTTTTTCAGTGCTAGGAGCTCCCTCTTTTGGATCTCGTTGAATAAAGTCTTTTGCAGGGGAAACCATTTTCCATTCAGGCTCATTCAATAATCCATCTAATTCTATTTTACCTGTAGGTATTTGTTTAGTTATTATAACTCGTTTATCGCTTGAGCCTTCTTCCTGATAAAATGAAGCTGCATTAAGTATGCCAAGAGAAATAATAAGATTTAAAAATTTAGACAAAACAATTATTTAGATTGATTAGTTAATGAACCATTGAAATGATCAGCTAAAAAAATAGTTCCAAGAAATAAAGTCATCCCATAAAAAATATCTTCAAAAGGGATTGTTCCAATACGTATTCCAATATTGTGATCATTATTATACCAAACAATTTGATCAATGATAAATGATCCAGTTAGAATGCCATTAACAATGAAAAATGGTATTAAGATGAATACATATGAAACAAGAAAATCTTGTAATAAAGAAATATTTTTATACATAACAAGTGTAAGAAGAAGAATAGTAAATGTGAATGTTATAGTTGTATATAATTTCCCAAAATTCTGAAATAGAATAAATAATAAAAGTCCAATTATGATTTTTACAGTCAATCTTGACTTTGATTCAGATAGTCGCAATTTTGGATTCAATTTTATTTTATTATAATGAATGAATAATGAAGCGAAAGGAATGCACAGAAAGAATAGCCATTCCTCTAATGGAAGGAAGAGGATATTGAACCCAATTAAATATTGATCATTGAAACCCCAAATACCCATTCGAGTAAAAATAATATCCCAGATTAAATAAATAGTTGTCATAATAATATAACCTGGAAAAAGTTTTTTCCATATTGGGAAAAAACTAGTTTTATGATAAAATGAAAAAATAAATGGAATGAGTATGGATGTTATATTTATTAATAGATATAAATAATTATCCATTTTCTATTTCTCCATTAATTTAAATGCACGTATTGGAACAAAAAGCATACCAAAATACTCGCAATTTTCCTTTCCTAAATTTGAATGATGAATACGATGTGCAAATAAAATACCTTTTAAATATTTATTTTTTGGTTTTTGAAAAATTTTTAATCTGCGATGAATAAAAATATCGTGAACTAACATATATGCAATACCATATAGCAGAATTCCCAAACCTATGTATATTAACCAAGTTGGCTCATAAAAACTTCCCACAAAGAAGCAGGTAATGCTTGGAATAGCAAAGACAAGCGCAAAAGAATCATTTTTTTGGTAGGGCTTCCCGGTAAGAACGTGGTGATCTTCATGCAAAAACCAACAAAAACCATGCATCACATATTTATGAGTCCACCAAGCAACAAATTCCATTCCAAAAAATGCACCAATAACTATTAATAATTCAAACATAAGGCTCCAAATTTACAACTTAGATTTGCTTAGGGTTTCATTGATAATTGAAATCATCCATTGATTATATATGCTGTAGTCTTGAGGGGATCTAATCAATGAATTAAATAAAAGAATATCTTCTTTAAGTTCATCATGATCTGATAAAAAAATAGGAACATTAGCATTATATAGAATTCTCAAACTTCTCCCATCAAAACTTTGAGGATCTAATTTCACAGAACGATCAAGAGCCTTATTTGCTTTTCTACTATAAATCAATTTGTCAATTGGATTATTAGAATAGAAAGCCATTAATGTTAGAGTCCCCCCATAAAAAGCTAATTTTGTTGGAGAAGAATTTAATTCATCATCTTCTTTTAATAGCTCAAGGAGTTCCAGGCATGTTTCTTCATCTTTAGTAGACGCTTTATACATTTCCCGAACTGATAAATCACTGATTGTATTATTCGCAAATAATAAAAGTATAAATAATACCATCATTGTTAAGCTCTCCTCATAAATAATGAAAATAATAGAGCTGAAGGCAAAAGCATAAACTTTTGAAAGTTATTTACTCGTATCCGTTTATTTAAAAGCTTTGAAGCAGGCGTTAATTTTAATTTTTTTAATAATTTATTATAATATCTATATGCTAGATAAACCCCAAGGCAACTTGATCTCGGCAATCGTTTAATTCCATTAATTGCTTCATCAAAATCTTTTTGAATATCATTTTCAATTTGTTTTTTTGAAGACTCATCAAATTCCCCATCCATTTCAAGCTCAGGAAAATATGCTCGACCTTTTAATTTATAATCCTCATGAAAATCTCTTAAAAAATTAACCTTTTGAAATGCAGAACCTAATTTCTGTGCGTATATTTTTAATTCATTATATTTTTTTTGATTTCCATTTAGAAAAACATAAAGGCACATCAGTCCAACAACTTCAGCAGAACCATAAATATATTCTTCATAAGATTCTCTATTATAGTTTTTATTAGTTAAATCAGCTTTCATACTTTTAAAGAAAGAATTAACTAATTCGATATCAATTTGATAAGTATTAACAACATTTTGGAAAGCATGGAGAATTAGATTTGAACTATATGAATTTTTTATTGATTCAATAGTTGATTGATGAAAATCATCAATTTTTTTACTTTGATCTATTTCAAAAAAAGTATCAACGATTTCATCTGCTACTCGTACAAATCCATAAATACTATAGATATCATTTCTAATATTTCTTCCAAGACAAAAAATCCCTAAAGAAAAAGAAGTACTATAAGTTTTTGTTATACTTCTAGACGCTTTCAAACTTGATTGGAGATATCTTTCAGAATTAGTCATTTTATCTCAATATCAATTTGATCAGCTACTATTTTCCCAGACACAATTGAAGGTGGCATCCCTGGTCCTGGAACTGTTAATTGTCCTGTATAATATAAATTATTGATTTTTTTGTTTTTTATTTTGGGTTTTAAAAAGGCGGTTTGAAATAAAGTATTTGCTAAACCATATGCATTACCTTTAAATGAGTTATAATCTGAAATGAAATCTCGGTGAGCATAAGATTTTGAAAATACTATGTGATCATTAATATTTTGATTAATTAATAATTCAATTCTTGAAATTACCTGTTGAAAATATTTTTTTCTAATCTGGTCATTATCATCCAAATTAGGCGCGACAGGAATTAGAATAAATAAAGCCTCTCCATCTTTAGGCGCAACTTTTGGATCTGTCTTTGATACGCAGGAAGTATAAAATAGAGGTTGCTCGGGCCATTTGGGATTATCATAAATTTCTTTAGCATGTTTTTTGAAGTCAGAATCAAAAAATAAAGTATGATGAGATATATCTAACTTTTTATTTAAAGCAACATAAAATAACAATGCACTTGGTGACATGATCCTTTTTTCCCAATAAGATTTTGAATAGTTGCGATTTTGCTTTAGCAACATAGTCTGTTCTACATGATGGTAATCAGCATTTGCAACAATTATGTCAGCATGATAAGATGATTTATTTGTCACAACCCCTGTTGCTTTATTTCCATTCATTGAGATTTTATTTACAGGTTGATTAAATAAAAAGTTAACACCTTGGGATTTTGCGACTTCATAAATAGCATTTGCTACAGATCTAATTCCACCGCTAGGATACCATGTTCCCAAAATAATATCAGCATAATTCATTATACTATATAACGCGGGTGTGTCTGATGGTTTTGCACCCAATAATAAACTAGGAAATTCTAACATTTGAATAATTTTATTATTAGAAAAATGTTGACGAATATGTTTGCTAATTGGTCTAAATAAATTCAGCTTCCCTAATCGTTTAATTAAATCAAAATGTATATATTCTAAAGGAGACAAACTTGGTTTATACATAAATTTTTTAACAGCTACTTTGTATTTTTCTTCTGCATCATCAAGGTATCTTTGTAAAGCTTCTCCGGCACCTTCTTCTAGCTTACTTAAATTTCTTTTTAATACATCAAGATTTTCAACTAAATCAAAATAATCTTGTTGACCAAAATAAACTCTGTACCCAGGATCAATTCGTATTAAATCATAATAATCATTTGTTTTTTTATCAAAATCTGCAAAAAAAGAGTCAAATATATCTGGCATCCAATACCAACTTGGTCCTGAATCAAAAGTATATCCTTGCTGACTTACAGTTTGCAATCTTCCTCCATATGTAAAATTTTTTTCAATAACAGTTACGCGATGTCCGGCCTTCCCTAAATAAGCTGCACACGACATACC
>MDSY01039968.1_pt1 | contig 11853 bp, 8 predicted proteins | sample 811131 | NCBI WGS metagenome assembly MDSY01 (sample SAMN05326643, study PRJNA326480) | marine metagenome | isolation source: seawater | place: Atlantic Ocean: South West | collected 2010
CATCAGTTAGATCATAACTACCTCGGCCTATAGCGCGTATTTGCTCTACAAATTTAATAATGCCGCTAATACCAATAAAAATTGCCAGAGTAATAAAAGTCGTTGAGGCGATAACACGGCCTATGTAAAAGTCGATAATCCCCATTAATCATTCTCAACTTGAGTGTTTTTTTTATTTGTTCGGCGCTTAATCCTAGGTAATTTTGCTTTAATTATACGGCCACTACTGCGCTCTTTCATGAGGAGCATAATACCAATGAATAGGACACTGATATGAATTGGCCACAAACCAACGATACTTGGAATAGCGTTTTTTTCAATAGCCGAACGCATCGAGGATAATAATAACAAATACCCTAAAAAGAGCATTAACGCCGGTAATATTTTAGCAAACTTACCTTGTCTTGGGTTAACAACACTTAATGGCACCGCAATAAAAATTAAAATAATACAGGCGAGAGGAAAGGCTATACGCCACTGAATATTTGCACTGTAAGCTGAGTTGAGTTCTGGAGGTGCCTTGTTCAGTAAATCAAGAGTAGAAATAGCGCTCAATTTTCGATGTTGTTGTTCAATTTCTTGATCTTTAATTTGAATATAATACTTATTAAAAGCTACCGATTGAAATTCATCGTTATCAATATCTCGGTGATAACGAATACCGTCTCCAAGAACCAGTTGCTGCGAACCGCTATCATCCTCAAAAACTTGACCCGTTTTAGCATATACTAAACTTGAATTAATGATACTAGCATCAAGATTTTCAGTTTTAGGTAATTGCGCGACAAAAACCTTGTTAAAAATATTCTTGTCACGGTCTTTATCGTGAATAAAGACTACTGCATCTTGGTTACCTGTTTGCTGAAACCTGCCTGAAACTAAAGCACTGAGTCCTGAATCAGCAGCAATTTGTTCTTTAACTTGATATTCATACTCTGCAGCAAGTGGCGCTAGATATAAAGTAAATAGACCCGTCAAAATTGCGGTAACAATACCTAAGACCAAAGTAACACGAACCACGTACCATTCACTGACGCCACAAGCATGCAAAACCGTCATTTCACTGTCTGCGTAAATACGGCCATAGGCTAATAGTACGCCTAAAAACAAACTCAAAGGCAAAATAAAACTAGCTAAGTCAGGCGTTTTTAACGCAATAAAAGTCATGACTAACTGTCCTGGTATATTACCTTCTGACGCACTACTAAGAATACGGACAAACTTTTGACTAATAAATATAGTCATCAGTACTAAAAATACGGCTAGCTGTGTTTTAGCGACTTCTTTTAACAAATAACGAAAAATGATCACAAAAAGATCCTGTAAAAACTTAGTTTTTTTCTGACATAAGAGTAAATATTAAGTAGACTTATAGTTTTCATAAGTAAACTATAGTGTCAGCAACTAACGTATATTGATGAGTGCGTTTATAATTATAGCGCTTAGCAATATTAAATGAATAGATAAGAGTGCTATTTTTTACTTATTTTAGCAAGTTATGCCAAATAAATACTTTATTTAATTGTAAAAGGAAAGTGTCATGGAGTTCAGTGTAAAAAGCGGTAGTCCAGAAAAACAGCGTAGTGCCTGCATCGTAGTAGGTGTTTTTGAACCAAGAAGACTAAGTGGTACAGCTGAGCAGCTAGACGAAATAAGTGAAGGCTACATCAGCAACCTTTTACGTAAAGGCGATCTTGAAGGTAAGTCTGGTCAGATGTTACTTTTACATCATGTCCCTAATATTCTTAGTGAACGAGTTCTCTTAGTAGGCTGCGGTAAAGAGCGTGAACTAGACGAACGACAATACCGTCAAATCATTACCAAAACAATTAATACGCTCAATGAAACCGGCTCAATGGAAGCAGTATGCTTTTTATCAGAATTACACGTTAAGGGCCGTGACATTTATTGGAAAGTTAGGCAAGCAGTCGAAGCAGCGCAAGACGGCTTATATAGTTTTGACAGCTTAAAAACCCGTATTGCTGAGCCTCGCAGACCATTGCGAAAAATAGTTTTTAACGTCCCTACTCGACGCGAGTTACCTATTGGCGAGCGTGCTATCACTCACGCACTCGCCATTGCTGAAGGTGTAACTAGCTGTAAAAATGTAGCGAATATGCCTCCCAATATTTGCAACCCGGCTTACCTTGCCGAGCAAGCTAAAATTCTTGAGAATGACTATCCACAAGTAACAACCACCATTGTTGGTGAGCAAGAAATGGAAAAACTTGGTATGGGGTCATATCTTGCTGTTGGTCGTGGTTCGGCCAATGAATCCTTGATGAGTCTCATTAATTATCAAGGCGCAAACGATGATTCAAAACCTATTGTACTTGTCGGTAAAGGCTTGACATTTGATAGTGGCGGTATCTCACTAAAACCTGGCGCAGGTATGGATGAGATGAAGTATGACATGGGCGGTGCTGCTGGTGTTCTTGGCACCATGCATGCTTTAGCTGAACTGAACTTACCCATCAACGTTATTGGTGTCTTAGCTGGTTGTGAAAATATGCCAAGCAGTAATGCATATAGGCCCGGCGATATACTAACAACAATGTCGGGACAAACAGTTGAAGTGCTTAATACTGATGCTGAAGGTCGTTTAGTTCTCTGTGACGCGCTGACTTACGTTGAACGTTTTGAGCCTGAAACAGTTATTGATGTGGCAACCCTGACAGGTGCTTGTGTTGTTGCCTTGGGTGCTCATGCTACAGCACTTTTAAGTAGCCACAATCCCCTAGCACATGAACTATTAAATGCTTCAGACCAAAGTGGTGATAGAGCATGGCGAATGCCATTATGGGATGATTATCAAAACCAGTTAGAAAGTCCTTTTGCCGATTTTACAAATCTAGGTGGTAAAGAAGCAGGTACCATAACAGCCGCTTGCTTCTTGTCAAAATTTGCTAAGAAATATCATTGGGCACATTTAGACATTGCAGGCACAGCATGGCGTAGTGGAAAAAATAAGGGAGCAACGGGACGTCCTGTTAGTATGTTAACGCAATTCTTACTCAATCGCTGCAATCAAGAACAAAGCGAATAATAAACGAGTTTAACTGTTTAACGTCACACTAAATAAAACTGGCGTTAAACAAGTTAATATCGGTAATTAATTAGGTGAAAAATGCCAACCCAAGTAATGTTTTATCTACTAAACGATGAAAAAGCAGATGCTGACACCGAAATAGACTCTGCTATGTATCATGCTTGTTTACAAGCGAGTTATTTTTACCGACAAAATCAACGTGTTTATATTTATAGTGAAGACCAACATCATGCTGAACAAATTGATGAGATGCTTTGGGCATTTGATTGCGATAGTTTTGTACCACATAACCTAGTCGGAGAAGGGCCAATAAAAGGTGCGATGGTAGAGATAGGTCATTCAGTTCCTAAAGGGCGACGCTCAGTTCTCATTAATTTAAACGCCAAGGTTCCTAATTTTGCAAATCAGTTTCAATATATCGTAGATTTCGTGCCTTCTAACGCTGAGTTAAAACAACAAGCAAGAGAACGTTTTAAAACCTGTCGGCAATGGGGTTTTAGTGTAGACAATCAAAAGGCCGTTGATCCAAACAAAGCTTCACAATAAGTATTAATGTTTCCTAGTATGAACTCCAAGAAAATTTAAATAGTGACAAACAATTCATGAAATTTTAAAAATTAAATAAACACAATGAGCGTTATCAAGCTGATCAATATAAACCTGATTTGTCTTAATCATCACACCATGATGTAAAAAACAGACGAAATAATTAAATCTATTACCGGAAAAAATGATGGAAAAAACCTTTAACCCTACCGACATTGAACAGTCTCTTTACACAAGCTGGGAAGAGCAAGGTTACTTTAGCCCAACGGGTGAAGGTGACAGTTATAGCATCGCCATTCCGCCACCAAACGTTACTGGTAGCTTGCATATGGGCCATGCCTTTCAGCAAACCATCATGGATACACTTATTCGTTACCAACGCATGCAAGGCAAAAATACCTTGTGGCAAACCGGTTGTGATCACGCTGGTATAGCGACACAAATGGTCGTTGAACGTAAAATTGCAGCGGAAGAAGACAAAACACGCCATGATTATGGCCGTGAAGGTTTTATCGACAAAATCTGGGAATGGAAAGAAGAATCAGGCGGTACCATTGGCAAGCAAATGCGCCGTTTAGGTAACTCTATCGACTGGTCACGCGAACGCTTCACCATGGATGATGGTATGTCTGAAGCGGTTCAAGAAGTATTTGTACGCTTATTTGAAGATGACTTAATTTATCGTGGTAAACGACTAGTTAACTGGGATCCTAAATTCCATACCGCTATTTCAGATTTAGAAGTAGAAAACAAAGATAAAAAAGGCCACATGTGGCACCTGCGCTACCCATTAGCAAATGGTGAAAAAACCGCTGAAGGCAAAGACTATCTTGTTGTTGCAACAACGCGTCCTGAAACCATGCTAGGTGATACTGGTGTTGCCGTAAATCCAGAAGATCCTCGCTATAAAGACCTCATTGGCAAACAAATTTTATTGCCATTGGTTAATCGCTTAATATCGATTGTAGGTGATGAACATGCCGATATGGAGAAAGGCACTGGTTGTGTAAAAATTACCCCTGCTCATGACTTTAATGATAATGAAGTGGGTAAGCGCCACCAGTTACCACAAATTAATATTTTAGATAAAGATGCTGCAATATTGGCCGCCGCTGAAGTATACGATACTAAAGGTGAGATATCCGATGCTTACAGTACTGAATTACCGAGTGAGTTTGCTGGTATGGACCGCTTTGTTGCCCGTAAAGCGATTGTTGCTAAGTTTGATGATCTAGGCTTACTCGTTGAAGTTAAAGACCATAATTTAGTGGCTCCCTATGGCGATCGCTCTGGTGTTATTATAGAACCATTGTTAACAGATCAATGGTATGTGCGTGTTGAAAAACTTGCTGGCCCTGCTGTTGATGCCGTTAAAGAGGGGCAAATTGAGTTTGTGCCAAAACAATATGAAAACTTGTACTTCTCTTGGATGAAAGATGTGCAAGATTGGTGTATTTCACGTCAACTTTGGTGGGGACATAGAATTCCCGCTTGGTATGACGAAAGCGGCAACGTTTATGTTGGTCGCACCATAGAGGAAGTGCGTGCAAACAATAATCTGTCAACAGATATCAAGTTAACCCAAGATGATGATGTATTAGATACTTGGTTCTCATCTGCCTTATGGACATTCTCTACATTAGGCTGGCCAAAAGAAACCGAGGACTTAAAAACTTTTCACCCAACAGATGTCTTAGTTACAGGTTTTGATATTATTTTCTTCTGGGTAGCGCGCATGATCATGATGACTATGCACTTTAATAAAGACGAAAATGGTAAAGCCCAAATACCTTTTAAGAAAATTTACATGACCGGCCTTATACGCGATGAAAATGGCGATAAGATGAGTAAATCTAAAGGGAATGTTGTTGATCCACTGGACATGATTGATGGTATCTCGCTTGAAGATCTACTTGAAAAACGTACCGGTAACATGATGCAGCCTAAACTTGCTGCGAAAATCACTAAGCTAACTAAGAAAGAATATCCCAATGGCATAGAGGCTCATGGCACTGACGCCTTGCGTTTCACCCTCACCTCAGTCGCCACTACTGGTCGTGACATTAGCTGGGATATGAAACGTCTTGAGGGCTATCGTAATTTTACTAATAAGTTATGGAATGCTAGCCGTTACGTACTCATGAATACCGAAGCCTTCGATTGCGGCGCTAAAGGCGGTGAGATGGAACTCTCATTAGCTGATCGTTGGATCATCGGTCAATTCGAGCAAACGGTAAAAACAGTACATGAGGCTTTTGATACCTTCCGCTTCGATCTTGCTTCACAAGCTTTATATGAATTTACGTGGAATCAATTCTGTGATTGGTACCTAGAATTAACTAAACCTGTGTTATTCAAAGGTAATGAATCACAACAACGTGCTACACGTCATACCTTAGTCAATGTTTTAGAAGGCTTATTGCGCTTAATGCATCCAATCATGCCCTTTATCACTGAAACAATTTGGCAGCGAGTCCAACCCTTGAGTAACTTTGTCAAAAAAGATGCTTCAATCATGGTACAAGCCTTCCCTGAATTTGATGCCAATAAGTGTGATCAACAAGCCATCGATGATTTAGAGTGGGTTAAACAATTTATCGTAGCTATTCGTAATATCCGCGGTGAAATGGATATTTCGCCAAGTAAGGCTTTACCTGTGTTACTTAAAAACGTTAACGAAAACGATCAGCGTCGATTAGATGAGAACGAGCAGTTCATAAGCTCTTTAGCTAAACTTGAAAGCGTTACTGTGTTGCCTGATTCGGAACAAGGCCCTGCTTCAGCTTCAGCAGTTGTTGGTGACTTATCTGTACTTATTCCCATGGCTGGCTTAATCAATAAAGAGGCAGAGCTCGCTCGCTTGGATAAAGCGATTGAAAAACTTGAAAAAGAAGCAGGTAAAGTCCGAGGCAAGTTAAGTAATGAAAACTTTGTTAGTAAAGCACCTGCAGCTGTAATTGAAAAAGAACAAGCTAAATTAACAGACGCTGAATCCACATTGACAAAAATTTTAGAACAAAAAGCTCAAATAGCTGCGCTATAAAGATAAGTAACTATTACAAGCAATGACACGCAATAACTCCCTACCAGTTTTGCGCGTCATTTTTTTTTCTTTTTAACGAGCCTATCCCTTGCTATAGCTAGCTCTGTGGTTTTTACAATTTAATATAAATAAATTTTGAACTAATCTAATTTTTTATAAAGCAAATTAAAAATATCTATGCTAGACTACTTTTGCGTTGAGTTTTTGCGTTTCGGATGAAGGTTAATACTGACTTTTGTTGTAGGTTTTCGATCTGATGCACATTAGTGTACGGACAGACTTGAATATTCTACACAAGCGGATTTAAACAATGCAAACTGTTGTTTGAAGCATTGATTGTGTCGAATAAGGTTTGTTTCCTTCCTCTTCCTGTACTTTTTGGTAGAGGGCATTTACTCGGGTGAAAACGGTTTTGAGCCATAATGGAATAGAGCCACAATATTATTTTATGAATACGGGAAAATGTTAGTATGTCTGATACAGTTACTGGTAAAGTTAAATTTTTCAACGAAACTAAAGGTTTCGGTTTTATTGAACAAGAAAATGGTCCTGATGTGTTTGTTCACTTCAGTGCTATCTCTGGAGACGGTTTCCGTACTCTAGCTGACGGTCAAGCAGTAACGTTCACTGTTAAGCAAGGTCAAAAAGGCCCAGAAGCAGAAAACGTTCTAGCTGTATAAGTTTATCTTATTAGCTTAAGCTATAAAAACGAAGCATGAGTTATCTCATCCTTCGTTTTTTTGTGCCTTAATTTTAGCATTACATAACTTTACTACTTCATTATGAGAGTTTAAATCTCGGGTAAGGCCAGTATTAACATTGCTTCAATTTGTGCAGTAATTTTTTTATTCGTTAACCTATCAAAACTCTTAATACTTGGCGTATGAATATGGCCAGTAGCAATATTTGATTTCAGCATATTACGCAACCTGATGCTTCGATAAGATATTTCATTTGATAAGTAGCCTCCCCCCCCTCCTTGTACAGAAACTTTATCGCTAAGTTCTGCCAAATTTACAGCAATAATATCGTTCGCTTTGCCTGATGTAAGTATAGTAACGCTCCTATTGTCTTTAACTTTGAAATCTCCCTTGGCTTGCATCATAGCTTGAAATGGTAAACTGTATTCAACGAACTCCTCTGACGCTAATGGTTTATCTGTGAATAGAGGTATAACCGGGTTGTTAAGAGCTGCCCCAGTATATACATTTAAATTATCTGGAGCTTTTGAACTGCGTCTTAAACCGGGAAAATGCTCTAAATCAAAGTTGCGACGCCCCATAGATATTGTGGCAATCATATCAACACTATTTGTTGCATAAAAAGGTGCGAGTAAGCTTTCTATTTCACCTTGATCAAAGTCTTCAAAACGTACGGGGATCATTACCGTATTTATTTCGGCAGTAATCGTTTGTAGTTTGCCATTGATTGAGGTTTGATAACGAATAACCTTACCATCAAGTAATAACGCATTTAAACCTGATGGGTTAGACTGTTCTAAGTTACGATCTAATAGGAAGGGATCAAAACCAGTTAACAATATTTTTTTATTAGTTTGCTGACTGAAACCTAAATCACTATAACCACGTGAACTGTTTTCAAAGACTTCCAATAAAGCATTTAATTCACTCTCTAAAAAAACACTTGGCGATTGCTTTATAAAATGTTTAATTGCCAAACGATTCCAATACAAAGGCCTGTCATCAACTATTTTACCACTTTGAACTTGAACCTTACTATGCTGCCAAATTTCATCGCCAAGGCGAGCCATTGCTCGCTGGGCGACAGAATGTTCTGTTATATGTGGCCATTGGTCTTTAAACATAGACCAATTGAAATATTCCTTAATGGTAGGTATTGCAACCACAGCATTAGCCACTCGCATTTCTTCAATTGTCAATGAGGATTGAGTCTTAGCATTGACTTGCGATGAAATAATTACGGTTATTAGCAATAAAAAAAAATTAATAATTGCGCGCATCATGAAAACCTCATTCACGTTATTCATTATAAGAAAGTACTTCAGGTAAATTATCATGCCAACGAACAATGTATAAGTAAATGGTCAATCACATTTTAGCGATAAGACAAAAAATAATGCCAACATACACTTTTAATATATGTTGGCATTTACCGTGTTCTTGAGATCGATTAAATTACTCGGCTATGTACTCAACCACTTCTAGACCAAAGCCAGATAAGGAGTGGTATTTGGTTTGTGAGCTCAATAAGCGCATTTTACTGACACCTAAATTAGCTAATATTTGAGAGCCAACACCGACATTTCGTGAACCGACATGGCGATTAATTTCTTTGACTGTTTCACCTGCATCTATTTTGGCATATTTTTCAACTAAAGTGATTAATTCCGATGGTGATTCATGCTTACCCAACAAAACTAAGACTCCACCTTCTTTAGCTATTCTCTTTAGTGCACTTGCCATAGGCCAAGTCGCGACACTTTCGCGTTGGCTAAACAGTAAATCCCGAAAAGTATTTTCTAAATGTACTCTAACTAAGGTGGGCTCATCCGCATTTATGTTACCTTTTGTAAGTGCAAAATGTGCTTGCCCATCAATAGTATCTTTAAAAACGGTTAGGTCAAAATCACCAAAGGCGGTTGGCAATTTACATTGTGATACACGCATAATAGTGGTCTCCGTAGCATTTCTAAATTCAATTAAATCTGCAATAGTACCCATTTTAATATTATGTTTTTTTGCCATGACTTCTAAGTCAGGGCGACGAGCCATGGTGCCGTCCTCATTTAAAATTTCAACAATAACGGCGGCTGATTCAAGTCCAGCCATGCGCGCTAAATCTACCCCTGCCTCAGTATGTCCTGCTCTATTTAGCACGCCACCATCTTTAGCAATTAATGGGAAGATATGTCCTGGTTGCACAATATCTAAGTGAGTTGCACTTTTATTTGCAGCAGCCAATACTGTTGTCGCTCTATCAGCAGCAGAAATTCCAGTTGTTACCCCTGTAGCGGCTTCAATAGATACCGTAAAATTAGTACTAAATTGGGCATCATTTTTATCAACCATCAGTGGTAACTTTAAAGTCTCACATTTTTCTCGGCTCATCGGCATACAAATCAAACCACGACCATGTGTTGCCATAAAATTTATTGCTGCCGGTGTTACCTTTTCAGCAGCCATAATGAAGTCACCTTCATTTTCTCGATCTTCATCATCCATTAAAATCACCATATGTCCGGCGGCAATATCTGCGATGATTTCTTGGGGGCTATTTAAATTCATTGAGGCCTCTTCAAGCACCATTTTAGGCGCTATATAACGATATAATGTAGGTTTAACCAAATCAGCTTTAGCCTATTTTGTGTTTGTTGACAGGCTAAGTCCAAATTTTTTAAGGTTTTCTTTTTACAACTAAGTCACGTTTTTTATTACCTAGTTTTAAGTTTTACTAACACTTTTCTGTCGTTGTTATAAAAAGCGTTTTAATTAATATGACAATTGATTTAATACTATGAATTATTTCATGAAGCCTGCTTTTGCCAACATTGCTGCATCAATATTACTGCCCGATTGGTAGTCATGGTTATCCGATTTTGTGAGTAACCGTTCCAAGTAACGCGCAATCAAGTCAACTTCAATATTCACTTTTGAACCAACTTGGTAAGTTTCAAAGATAGTTTCTTTAACAGTATGAGGCACAATAGTTAACCTAAACTTTCCGTTATTATCTTCTTGCTCAAGGGCATTAACAGTTAAGCTTGTGCCATCGATGGTCACTGAGCCTTTTTCTGCAATATAATGCGCTAGCTCATTTGGCATAGTTAACCAGTATTCAATACTGTTACCATTGTTGTTAATTGCTAACACTTCACTCACACCGTCAACATGACCTGATACCATATGACCACCAAAACGTGTGCTAGCCAACATAGCTTTTTCAAGATTAACTTTACTGCCTACCTGATAACTGGCAAACCCTGTGCGCTGCAGTGTTTCATTAGAGACATCAGCACTGTAGCTACCGCTGTATTTAGTGCTATCAAAATCTACGACCGTAAGACAAATGCCATTAGTGGCAATTGAGTCACCCAATTTAACATCATTCATATCTAAGTTATTGGTTGCAATAACTAAGCGTGCGCCTTTTGCGTTAACATTAATAGACTTTATAGACCCAACTGCTTCAATAATTCCTGTAAACATACATTTCTCTATTTAATATTTATGAATTGACTGGTGATGCGAATATCTTCACCCACCATTCGGATATCTGATATAGACAAGGCTTTTGCTTCTTTTAACTTGGTAATTCCGGGCATTTCAAGTAAGTTTTTTCCATCGCCTCCAATTAATTTGGGGGCTTGGTAACAAATGATCTCATTAACCAAGTTTTGTTCAATAAAGGCACCACAAAGTTTTGCGCCTGACTCGAGTAAAATGTCATTCAAACCTTGCTCTGCTAAAAAGGTAATAAGTTTTTTTAAATCAATTTTTAATTTACCTTCATCGGTATTTATTCTGGGTAGATAAGCTACCTTAACGAAATGAGGCCAAATTGGTAAGTTTTCAAGTTTACTATCAGCTTTATTTTCTCTATCACCACGAATGATTAATACGGGTGATTTTTGCTGAAATAAAGCCAGTTCTGGAGTCAACCGGCTTTGACTATCAATGACTATTCGCAAAGGCTGTCTTAATGTCTCAATAGGGTAGTTCTTATTAACCTCTCCAAGTTCAGACCAACGTACATTCATTCTAGCATTGTCAAACAATACAGAATCTGCTCCACAAATAATCGCACAGCTTTGAGCCCGCAAGCGCTGTACGTCTTGTCGAGCCTCTGTTGAAGTTATCCACTTACTTTCGCCAGAGGCCATCGCCGTTTTACCATCTAAACTTGCAGCTAACTTACAGCGTATGTAAGGTCGTTTATGTATACGGTTATGGATATAGCTTAAATTTAATTTTTTTGCGTTCTCTTCGAACAATCCTGTTTGCACTTTGATACCTGCATCACGCAGCATTTTAATACCATTACCCGAAACCCGGCTATCAGGATCAACCATAGCAATAATAACGTAATCAACACCGGCCTCTATAAAGGCTTTTGAGCAAGGTGGAGTTCGACCAAAGTGACTACAGGGCTCCAATGTGACATAGGCAGTGCAACCCTTTATTTGGCTCGGAAAATTATTTTTTGCGGCGTTTAAAGCATTTATTTCTGCGTGTGC
>MDSY01046466.1_pt1 | contig 11853 bp, 12 predicted proteins | sample 811131 | NCBI WGS metagenome assembly MDSY01 (sample SAMN05326643, study PRJNA326480) | marine metagenome | isolation source: seawater | place: Atlantic Ocean: South West | collected 2010
CCAAGCGTTAAATTTGGCAAAGTGATTGATAGATGAGAATTGCTTGCCATCTTCACCGGTAATACCGACTTTTACAGTGCCATCATCTCCCTTGCGCCAGAAAATATCGTCGCGACCGTCGCCATTAAAATCAGCAACTTGAACTTGCCAGGCCGTGAAACGCTTGAAGGGCACCGCGTTGACTACACTAGCTTGCTGGCCATTAGTATCGGTGAAGATAATTTTTGATGAGCCGTCAGAACCTCGACGCCAAAGCATATCGTCGCCACCGTCACCATTAAAGTCACCAGCGAAAACTTCCCAGGCAGCGCCCTTATCGAAGAAAGACTCAATACGGTCTTGGTCACCAGCGGCATTACTAATACCTATAACAACAGTACCGACTGATGGCTTGCGCCATAAAATATCGTCGCGACCATCGCCATTAAAATCAGCAACATGGGTCTCCCAAGCACTGCCTTTAGCGGCCATATTATGAACAACACCTTGATTACCATTCTCATCGCTAATCGCGACTTTAACCGCGCCAGTGATACTGTTGCGCCAAAGTATGTCAAACGATCCATCGCCATTGAAATCACCCATTTGGGCATTCCAATCAAATGATTTATCCGATAAGCGCACAAAACGCAAAACATCACCGCTATTATTACCCATAGCAATTTTGACACTATCATTGATAGTACCGCGCCAAAAAATATCGGCAAAGCCATCGCCGTTAAAATCGTTATCAACGCCTGAAGAAGAACCGCTAGAGCTAGATGATGAGCTGCTGCTCGAAGAGCTGGAAGAGCTACTGCTAGAAGAGCTAGAAGTCGAACCGTCATCAACTTCAGTGTAAGTAACGCCAATCGCTGCAGCGCAATTAGACGCCGCGAACTCTGGCGCTGTGCCGTAGCTAGTGACACCACGCACGCAGTAGGTGCCTATGGTGTTGGCCGGGCCGAACCAGCCTAAGTTTGGTGTTGCTCCTTCCCATGTCTTGTTCCAGCCACAAAAGTGATACGTACCGCTTACGTCACCATTCTCGCTGCCAGTAGGCGCATACCTAGGAGTAGTAAATACTTGTTCAGCTGAATCAATCATATCCCAATGGGCATTGGCCAGTTCATCGACCGTTGGCATCCGCCAGTCAGCGTGGCCATCCATTGTTAAGCTTTCGCAACCTACTTGCGCCTCAGGCCATCCTTGACCAGAAAATTGAATCTCTTTGGTCCACATCACTCCATCGCTGCCTTCAACATGGCTACCCACAACGGTAAATAAGCCGTCGCCCCCGCCACTAGAAGAAGAACTGCTAGAAGAACTGGAGCTAGAGCTAGATGAACTGGAACTGGAACTGGAACTAGAGCTGGAAGAGCTGCCATCACATGCGCCAAGGCCTTGCCATGGTCCCCATTGAGTGGCTGTTGGAGTCGCCTGAGTCCAATTTCTCGCCTTAAAACCTTTGTCTTGATACTTAACCTTATCGCCGCCGCTGTAGGTACCACTGGCCTTAAAAGTTTTAAAGTTGCTGCAGTCCACAGCCAATGCACTATTGGCCGCAAAAAAAGTGAGCACAGCTATAGATGTACGCAGTGATATTGATCGATTAGTACTGGGAAGTAACCTAGGCAACGCATGCCCAATATAACGCCCCATTCGGCTGGGTAGGTTCATTTTAACTCCAGATATTAAATTATTGTTATTAGTAGATTCTGGCTTTTGAGCGATAAAGTTACTTCTCAGGTGCACAAGCTAAAATCAACGGCTAGCTAACACTAACAGATTTAAATTGTAATCTGATGATTTCCACATTATTAAAAGTACATTTCACACTTTCAAAGCATTTAAAATCAAACAGAACCGTAATGTGGAAAAAAAGTAACAAAAACACTTTAACTACAGACAAAAAGTAACGACGGGAAAAGACTAGAAGCGTCTCATTTAATAACACGGACCCTATAAAAAAACCCGATATCTGAATCACATAGGTTAACTAAAATAATTGAATGAAAATCACTCAAGGCACAACTTGTCAATACTAACTATATTTTTCCCATAGCCACATAGCCTCTGAACTCATAAGCAAATTATCTAAATGTCGACATTGCTCTATAATAAATTCCATCGATCAAATGCGAACGAGTTTCATTTGCATGTCTGGTTGAAACCTTTCTGTTGCCAGTTAATAATCAATTGATTGATTTATTGAACTGCAATGCAGCAGAATTAATAACCGTAACGCCAAAAAATTTAAGTCAAAATCCAGACTAAGCACTCAATTGACAAACTAGAAAATCACTTTTTTGGCACCACCCTAATAAATAGTAATGATAATTATTACTAATTAGTGCTCACTGCAACGAATCTAGCATCTTTGAGAAATTTAAAAAATGCATTTTTTATTAGTCATAAAGCCATAGAAACATAGGGGCATAGAACGATTATTAGATTCTCTGAGCAGTGGCCTATCTATGGTTATATATTATTTTTATAGCTTGGAATCCATCTGAAAAAATGAATTTTCGATGCAGGCCTACAACTAGGGCGATGAAACAAATTAGCGATCATAACTGACAATTACTCAGTTTATCATCTCGTATGATTCAAAATATGTGAGTTGAAGTGAGGACTACTTACACTGTAGAAATTTATACAGCACAGATTACCAAAAAAATGAAAAGTAAATATCTAGACTATTTATAATTGATTTTAATTAACTACTGCGGACAGTATAAAGGCTAGCCTTCTGGCGCATAGGTCGCCAGACATTCAGGAGAGTGAAATTAATTAGTCATCATTTAAATCATACAGAAAAATTACAATCCGCAGCAGAGACCTAGCTTTAATAAAAAGTCCAATAAGCAGAATTTACAATGCCAAAAAAAATTACATCGAACCATAAGAATAAATAATTTTTCTCAAACTGACATTCTATTAAGACAAAATAATACATTAAATAAGTACCTAGCAGCCGCCACCCAACTATTGAACCTTCCTAAAAGATTATGATGACTCATCAATTCTAAGTAACTTTTCATCTCAACTATATTTATTTAACTTCAGCTATAAAATTAATAAAAACATTTACCAACTTAAGTACCGGTTAATTAATATTCCGCACAAGCCATAGCGCTTTTTTATTATGCCTAAAATCATAGGTACTTGAGCCATCATTAAAATTAACATACCAAGAATAATCTGTTGGAAAAGTATAAGGACTTGAGGACCATACATGTATTGAAGGAGCATTAATAAACACACCAGAATTTATCGCAGGCAATCGACACTGCATTTCTGTGAGTGTGTTTAACTCACGAATATTGGGCAAGCGCCACCCTTTATAATTAGCAAAATCATTATTTAGGTTCGAATCAAGCCAAATAAGAGCCTCGCCCCAATTAACCATCGCCAACTCACCAGCTTCACACTGATCACCGGTTTTTCCTTCTAGGCAGCGTTTCCACATTAGATTATGTTTACTATCAATAACAGTGCCATCATTTTTCTGTTGGTATTGCACGGTCGGAGCAGTGGACACAACAGAGTCAGGAATACATTCTTGCTGAGCCAAAACAGGCAAGGCATTTGCGAACAATCCTACAGCAAGCGTTAACTTAGCTATGGTTTTATTTAAATTGCTGTTATTTAGTCGCATACGCACTCCGTACCGCTCGAATAGGCCGCGGATTATCCCGTGACAAAGATGATGTGCTGCCAAATTGAAAGCTCACTGCCCATGCTACTTTGGTGTTTCGTGAATGAGGAGTACTGCTCCAATAATATTGATTTTGAGTATTGGGAAAAAATTCTGTATCAATGGCAGGCATAGTTCGGCCGTAATGAATCAGCCCATTTAATTCGGATAAAGATGGCAGTCGCCAATCGTTAAAACCGCATAGCTTTTGTTGGTTTAAACGACTAATAAACTCCCCACTATTGCAATACGTGGCAGGTTGCCCTTTTACATATCCGTCACAGTGAGCAAAATCGGCATTCCATTTACCAACCGAGCCGCCATTATTTTTATGATTACCGCTGTACCACATAAAAACATCGTCAGCATCGTGTAACCCACTACTGGCAAATTTGCCATCGCCCTGCTCTTTAATTTCCCAGCTTAAACCTGTTTTTTTATCGAGCACGCACTGCCATTTAGCGGCGTTAGTATCAAGTGGCTGCCCTTGATCATCTAGCTTTTGATATTGAAATGCAGCCTCGCTGGACTTCGCGTCCTTGCCAGTCCAGCAGTCTTGCTGGCTGAGAATATCGCCAGACAGACGCTCACCATCAGGCAACATCTCTTGATTAATTTTTGCACTGCATCCATCGTTAATACCTTGAGGATAATCTCCTCCCCAGGTGATACCCGTATCATTTAATTGGTATTTAAAGTCGCTTGTTAGTAATGCTGTGCTGCCTGGTGAAGTTTCTTGAGAGATGCTGGCAGGCTCTTTTTTTGAACAGGAGCATAATACGCATAGCATCAAGGTCCCAAAAAAATACAGACCATAAGTCTTTGCACGAAATATTAAGGCCGATTGATGAAAACAACTCTGTCCACGCATAAGCACTCGCTACTCTATTTTGTTGTTGTCTTGATATTCATAATTATACGAATAATAACGCCTTATCAAAATTTAGGACAGACGCCGTTTTAGATTGATTCTTAAATAAAACCTGCTTTTTATAAGTGGACTCTTTAATGGCCAGCGACCTAAGAGGCAATAGCTCATGCAAAACTTTAGATCGAACATAGAAGAGACCAGTGAGACTGTTGGCATTAGCGAGAACCTATGCAAAATCAAGATGCTGGCGAGAAAGTATTTTTTTAGAGCAGGCTTTCAATATTTAACTCTCGCATACGCCCACCGCCCTGATCGGACATAAGCTGAAGTAGGTGATCCAAACCGGATTCAGGTAAGGAAACTGCCAGCACAACAGAAGACGAGTACTCAACTGACAAAACTCTGCCCTGTTCACTTTCGAGCAAACGCCGCAAAAGCGACTCTTGGTCGTAATCGCAAGTTAGAGACAAACTGATTACAGCAATATATTCTTCGAGATCAGCGGTATCGACCACCTTGCTGACGGCACTGGAGTAGGCTCGCACTAACCCACCTGCACCGAGCTTAATGCCGCCAAAATAACGCACCACCACAGCCATGCAATTACCGACGGCTCGATGCTGAAGTACATTAAGAATAGGCTTACCTGCGGTACCGCTAGGCTCGCCGTCATCATTAAAAGCCTGCTCAGATGCTGATGCGGGATCACCCACTACATAAGCCCAACAATGATGCCGGGCATCGGGATAGCGAAGTTTTAAAACCTGCAGAAATGCCAATGCAGCAGCGCGGCTATTGACCGGCTCTAAGTAACATATAAAGCGGCTGCGCTTCTCTTCAATTTCGGCCGACACTGATGATTTCGGTGTGGTATAAGTCACTGCTAATTGATGTGAGCCACTACAGGCTGCAGAACCTCTCGCCAAACGCGAGCATCGACAACTCCGACATGTTTGTAACGAATAACGCCTTTGGCATCAACCACATAGGTTTCTGGCGCCCCAAACACTCCAAGATCAAGCCCCAGATTACCCTCGGCATCGACAATATTAACTTGATAAGGATCGCCCAAATCCTGCAGCCACTCACGCGCAGCCACACTGTTGTCTTTATAGTTAACACCGACTATGGCAACGCCCTCGGCCGCCAAAGTTAACAAGTACGGATGCTCGACTCGGCAGGAGACACACCAAGTAGCCCAGACGTTTATTAGACTCACCTGCCCCTTAAACAGATCTTGGGTCAGCAATTTAGTCGGAGATTCAGCCAATGACGGCAAACTGAACACCGGTACTGGTTTGTCGATCAGCGCCGATGGCATATCAGAGGGATCAATACTTAAACCCCGCCAAAACAGTAGCGCCAGAACCGCAAAAATTATTAGCGGTATATAGAGTTTTAAGCGCGACATGCTTTAATCTCCGCCGATCTAGCGACGCGCGTACGAACTCGATAGCGCTTATCGATAATTGCCAAGACCCCACCCAACGCCATAAAAATGGCCCCAAGCCAAATCCAGCGAACAAACGGCTTAAAATGAATCCGCACAGCCCAGGCATCATCACCCAGCGATTCACCCAGAGCTACATAAATTTCATTAATCAAGCCTGCATCGATATCAGCCTCGGTCATAACATTACCACCGGACATATAGCGACGCTTTTCAGGAAATAAAGCCACTTTTAGTTCGCCATCTTTCAATACCAGTATTTCGGCACGATCGGCAATATAGTTAGGCCCTTGGATTGCGCCTATGCTTTGCAAGCGAAATTCATAACCCGCCAACTCCTGACTCACGCCTGGCGCCATGCGCACATCGCGCTGCTCACTATAAATGCTGTTAAGCGCTATCCCCATAACACTGACGGCTATACCGATATGTGCCAATACCATTCCCCAAAAGCTGCGACGCAACTTTTTCAGACCTACAATTGAGCCGTTAGCTTTGGTATAGATATCAAATAGTGTCGAAAAAATCACCCACAAGCCCAAAAACGACCCAACAGCCGCCAATCCACTGTATTCAACTTCAGCGGTAAAACCGTATAACAACGGTAAAATTAGCGCGCCGACAATACTCAGTACTAAAGGCTTAAACAGGAGCTGGCGCAGCGAAGCAAAAGTATTGCGCTTCCAATTGAGCCTAGACCCTATACCCATCAACAGACACAACCCGCCCATTAATGGTAAAAAGAAGAAGTTGAAGTAAGGTGGCCCCACCGATACTTTGCCTAGATCAAGGGCATCGGCAATTAACGGGTACAAAGTCCCGAGCAACACCGTAGCCATAATTACCATCAAAAATACGTTATTGCCGAGTAGAAAAGTCTCTTTCGACAAGGCAGAAAAGCTGGCTACACTTTTTATCGTTGGCGCTTTAAGTGCATACAAAAGCAGTGAGCCACCGACTACCAACAACAAAAAGGCCAAAATAAAGACACCACGAGCAGGGTCATTGGCAAAGGCATGCACCGATGTCAAAACGCCGGAACGCACCAAAAATGTCCCTAACAAGCTAAGCGAAAAAGCAAAAATAGCCAGCAATATTGTCCAACTTTTGAACATGCCGCGCTTCTCGGTAACTGCCAACGAGTGAATCAGAGCTGTACCGACCAGCCAAGGCATAAATGATGCATTCTCAACCGGATCCCAAAACCACCAACCTCCCCAGCCGAGTTCGTAGTAAGCCCACCAACTACCTAGAGCAATACCAAGAGTTAAAAACGCCCAAGCGACGGTAGTCCATGGCCGCGACCATCGAGCCCATGCGGTATCAAGATTACCAGACAGAAGCGCGGCTATAGCAAAGGCAAATGCAACGGAAAAACCAACATATCCCATATAAAGAATGGGCGGGTGAAAAATTAATCCGGGGTCTTGTAATAGTGGGTTAAGGTCGCCCCCATCTGCTGGCGCAGTCGGTAAAATCCGATCGAATGGATTGGATGTCAACAAAGTAAACAGCAAAAAACCGACTGAAATCATCCCCATCACCGAGATCACTCGCGCCAACATATCCAAAGGTAAATGACGACTAAAAATGGCAACCGCCAAAGTCCAAGCCGCTAACATCCACACCCACAGTAAAAGCGACCCCTCATGCCCACCCCAAACAGCGCTGAGTTTGTATTCGACCGGCAGCATACTATTTGAAGTGGCGGCAACATAGGCCACAGAGAAATCGTCAACCAAAAACGCATAAGCTAAGCACGCCAGAGCCAGTGACACAAAGACAAACATTCCGGCCGCCAGAGAACGACTGGACTGCATCCAGAGCACCTTGCCGCGATGCGCACCCAGTAGCGGTACAGTAGACTGTACCAAGGTTAAAAAAAGCGCCAACACTAATGCAAAGTGACCCAGTTCAGGGACATACGTAACCATATTAGCTGCCATAATTCATGCCCTCGCAACTCGCCTGATGATCCTTACCCTGTTCGGCAGCTTCAGCAGCACTTGAATCCGCATCAGAAACGGCATCGGCGACCTCCGGCGGCATGTAAGTTTCATCATGTTTAGCCAACACCTGAGTAGCCTCAATTACCCGTCGTTCGTTTACCTTGCCACTCACTACTGCGGCCTCACCCTCTGAAAACAAGTCGGGTAATATGCCGTTATAAAGCACTTCCACTTCAGCATTGCCATCGGTAATCATAAAAGCTACGTCGAGGTTGGTTTTAGCGCGTTGTACGCTGCCTGGCACCACACACCCACCAGCACGAATAACTGTATTCAAGGGCACCTCACCGTTCACTATTTTACTGGGCGGATAAAATAAATTAATATTTTCGCGCAGAGCAAACAACATTAATCCAATAGCCACACTGGTAAATACAACGATAAACAAAACTAAAAAAAGGCGCTGTTTTCTCTTTGGATGCATAAATACCTCTAACTGAAAAACACATACAACTTAGGGCGCACTATCGACTCTGCCACTTGCTGCTTGACGGGCATATTGACTCCTTAACTGCCGCATAAATTTCTTTTTTTGGTGCACAGGGCTTATCAGCAAATAAGCCACCACCAAAAGACCTATACCGTAACAAGCCCAAACATAAGGGCCGTGACCACTCATATAAATTAAGTCGGCCAGCGACTGAAATTGAAACTTCACTTTACGCCCTCGATTTCGGGGTATTTACATCGACACCACACAATTCGGCTACCCACTTAGTACGACGTTCACGTTTAAGGATTTCAGTGCGAGTAAAGAGAATGAGGGCTAAAGCATAAAAACAGTAAAAACCTAATACCATCGTCAATAGCGGATAAAGCATTGATGGATGAATCGTAGATGCTTGTGTAAATTTCAAAGTTGCAGGCTGATGCAAAGTGAACCACCAATCAACTGATTTGTAGATAATGGGAATATTCACAGTACCCACCAGTGTCAATATGGCACTGGATTTGTTGGCTGTTATTTCACTCTGATAAGCTTCTTGCAGGGCAATGACCCCTAAGTACAAAAAGAGCAACACCAACATAGAAGTTATGCGCGCATCCCAAACCCACCAACTACCCCAGGTAGGTTTACCCCATATAGCGCCAGATATTAAGGCCAAAAAAGTCAGTGCCGCACCTATAATCGCAGCAGAACGCATCACCACAAAAGCTAATTTCATGCGCCAAATAAGACCTATTGCTCCGGCTAATGCCATTACATAGTAACCCGCCAGCGACAAAAATGCCGCAGGAACATGTAAAAAGATAATTCGATAACTATTGCCCTGCTTAAAATCTGCAGGCGCAAAGGCTAAACCCCAAACAGAACCTACTAACAGCAATACCAAAGTAAAAAACGTCAACCAAGGCAGCCAGACGCTAGTTTTTTCATAAAACCAACGCGGTGAACCCAAACGATGAAACCACTGCCAATTCATTTAATACTCCTAGAGTGTAATCTTAGACTACCCATTTATTGCCACGCGCAGTGCACCGGCCGCTGCAATAGGCGCCAGAACGATTGCCACCGCTGCAAACGCCCCCAATACCGCCAACTGCCCCACTATCGCAAAGCCATCGATCGCGTTACCAACGGCACTGGCGCCAAAAATAAGGATGGGAATATAAAGCGGCATAATAATCAGCGACAGTAACAGCCCCCCCTTGCGAAGCGCCACCGTAAGAGCAGCACCCACAGCACCAATTAAACTTAAACTGGCAGTGCCCACCAATAAAGTTAGACACAAAGGTATATAACCGCCCTCCGGCAGCGCCAACATAACACCAAGTAGAGGTGCGGCCAGCGTTAATGGCAACCCTGTTACTAGCCAATGAGCGGAAATTTTTGCCAACACCATAAAATACAGTGGTTGCGGGCTTATCAGCAATTGCTCCAGGCTGCCGTCGTCAAAATCACTACGAAACAGGACGTCCATCGACAACAAACTCGCCAGCAATGCGACAACCCAAATCATCCCTGGTGCCAACGAAGCCAAAAAATTAGGATCTGGGCTAATACCCAGCGGCACCATTGTAATGACCATTAAAAAGAAAATCAGCGGATTGGCGAGCTCACCCTTATGTCGATAGGACAGGAGCAAATCGCGTTTGAGCATTGCAACAAAACCTACGAACGCCGAGGGTGCCGATAAATAAATCTTGGTATTAGACATCGATCCGCCAATCCTCCTGTTGCCACTGCACCTGTTTCGGACGGTAATCGAGTAAATTGATTTTCTCTACACCTTCTAGCGCCAATTCCTGATGAGTCGTCATAATGACACAACCACCACCTGCAGCGTGTTCACACAACAAGGTTTCAAGCTTACCAACGCCGGATTTATCTATAGCGGTGAAGGGCTCATCCAAGATCCATACTGGCGTAGGTGTCAAATATAATCGAGCCAAAGCTACCCGCCGCAACTGACCGGCAGACAAGTGATAACAAGGCGTGTCTTCAAAACCCGCTAATCCCACTTCTGCCAGCGCGTCAAGAATAGGAACTTGCTGATGGCCGCTATTCATACCGCTGCACCAGTGTAAGTTCTCGCGAGGAGTCAGCGATTTTTTTACTCCTGGCAGATGTCCGAGGTAGAGCAGGTGATTAAGGTAGTCAAGGCGATCATTAATAAATGACTGCCCACGCCATAGAATATCACCTCGGTAATCACTGCAGACTCCGGTCAAAATGCGCAGTAAGCTAGTTTTACCACTACCATTAGGGCCTTCAATTTGAATAATATCACCCGGGCAAAAAGCATGGGTCAAGCCTTCAAACAACGAGCGTTGGTCTCGCTGGCAGCTAAGGTCGATCACATCAATTAAAGATTCGGTCAAAGCAATCACACCAAGTACGTCAGTCCGACGCAAATATTCTTAAAGGCGAAACGTACCTCACTGCGACACTTCGCAGGTAGTACAATAAAATAGTGCCAAGAGTTCTACTCAGGATGATTATAGCGTCACAGTAGCGCCATGTTTAGTCTGAATAAGCTGAAAACAAAAAACAGGGCCAAGTTGCGGGCTAATTAGCGCCTAAATAAAGGGCATTTGATTTAATATCCGTATTTACACTAATGAATGTGATTACCTAACTGATGGCGCCAGCGCCGTTGTTGTAGCATTGAAAATCGGTGACAGACCAACCGAGTCGCACCACATCGACGACATTATTGCATGAATGCTATAACTCCAAAGCACTCCTTAACTCTTCAACAGCCGATTCAAAAAAGCCACCGACTGTGCATACACTCTTAGCGCTAACTCAGGGTCATAACGCTCTCCTTCGTCGCGCATAAAAGCGTGCGAGGCGTTAAATTCCTGCCAACTAAAGTTCACTGCACTGTCGAGCAGATTTTGATGCACTAACTGACGACCAGCGATAGGAATATGCGGATCCTGTTTACCCCATACCATCATCAACTCGCCCTGAATGTCTTTAGTGCGGGTAAGAGAGTCGTTGCCAAGTTTTGAGGGTAAGTCGCCAGAATGAATATCCGTGGCATACAGGCACACCGCTGCTTTGATTTCAGGGTTAAGCGCGGCTCGATACGCTAGATGCCCACCAATACAGACCCCCATAGTACCAACCGAACCATTACAGTAGCTCTTTGCTTTAGCAAAAGTGATCAGAGCTTCGGTATCGGTGTCATGGCTTTCTAGCGGTTTAGCCCATTTATCGGCATTACCTTTGTCTTTACCGACATCATCATAACCAAGCACTGTGCCAATTGGATTCAGCTCATGAAATACCTCAGGCACCAGTACAACAAAACCATGGCCGGCGAGGATACTGGCTGTACGAACAATCGGTGCTGTTAATTGAAATATTTCTGAATAAAAAATAACCGCTGGATAG
>MDSY01013691.1_pt1 | contig 11851 bp, 11 predicted proteins | sample 811131 | NCBI WGS metagenome assembly MDSY01 (sample SAMN05326643, study PRJNA326480) | marine metagenome | isolation source: seawater | place: Atlantic Ocean: South West | collected 2010
TATTTTGTTAACATTTTTAAGTTGTTTATCAAATATTATTGTTGCTTTTTACGAAGCGACTTTAGTATCAAAAAAAAATACAATTTATGAAACGATTAGTATACTGCCATTTTGTATTGGTTTGGTAATTTGTCTTTATTATCAAAATATTTTTTTATTTGCTTTTTTACTGCTGTTTAAAGAATTTATAATGCTCTATGTTAGAATCAGCAGTGTAAAAGAATTCATAATTGATTATAGATATTTGAATATAGAAATTTTATTATTTGTCGCTACTTTTATTTTATCTTTTTTTGAATACTACCAGTATGCATATTTATCAGGGGTATTTTTTGTACTAATTATTTTTTCAAAATTACCATTTAAAATAATTAAAAAAGAATTTTTAAATTATAAAATTTAATCTAATGCAAATTAAAAAAAAAACTGCTGTAATTTGTTTTTTTATGACCACAAAAGGTGGTCATGGAGCTGCTGAGGTTTCTTTGGGACTATATAAATCTATTCAGGGAAATAAAAAGCTTTTTGAATTTAAAGAGGATAAAAAAATTAACAATAATTTTTTATTGATTAATATAAAAAAAATATGTTTTTTATTTAAGGTGATTTTGAGACTAAGAAAATATTTTCATAATAATAAAAGTAATATAATTTTTATTGAAGGAGCCAGTTGGATTGGTTTTTCTTTTTTATTTTTAATTTTATCAAGAATTTTTTTAAACAAAGTCTTTATTGTGTATCATGCACATAATATCGAGTATGAAATAAGACAAAAAAAAAATAACTTACTAATTGCATATTTATCTAAAATTTTTGAAAAGTTTGTATATGATAAATCAGATCTTGCAACTTCAGTTTCTAAATATGATAAGAAAAAAATTAAAAAATTATATAATCTTGATTCTTCTATTTTTATGAATGGAGTACATTCTAGTAGATTAAAAATAAAAAAAATTAACAGTAACATTCCTAGAAAATTTTATTTATATTCTGGGAGTTATTTATACCACCCCAATAAGGTTGCATTAGATGATCTTATTAAAAATATATACCCCCAATTAATAAAAAAATATCCAAATTTATATTTGGTCATTACTGGTGAAGGGCTTCCTGCCAAGTTAATAAAAAATAAAAAAATATTATATTATAAATTTTTACAAAAAAAAAATTTGAACTATCTTATAAAAAAAGCTACATTTTTATTGCTACCATTAAAAGGTGCACCAGGTACAAAGTTAAAAGTTATAGAAGCTTTATTAATTGGTACGCAAATAATAACAACTAAACATGGCGTAAAAGGTATTGAGATTAAGGATTTACATCAACCCTATGTATATAAAAATCAAAAAGATCTTTTTAAATATATTGATATTTTACTAAATGCTAATAAAAGAAAAAAATTATTAATTAATAGTTCTAGATTTTATAAAAAAAAGTTTTTAATAGAAAATATATTTAAAAAATTAGAAGCTAAATATTTAAACTGATATATAAATTATTTTAATGACTAGTGAACTAAAAAATTTTTTAATACATTCAAATATTTTACAAAAAACATTATTAATTTTGCTGATATTACTCCCAATTGCATTGGCTACAAGTATATTTGTATCAGATTTAATTGCTTTATTAATTAGCACCGTAATAATTATCATAATTATAAAAGAAGGAAGAAATACTTTTTCTTTTATTATTTTTAAATGGCCGATTATAATAATGATAGTATTTTATTCTATTATTATAATAAGTCTTGTTTACTCTATTAAATTTGAATTATCTTTTTTACCTTCTTTTTTTTATTTTCGTTTTTTTTTAATGTCATGGGGGATTTATTATATCATCAAGCATAATGAATTTGCTCTGCATGCATTATTATACACATTACTTATAGTATTTTTTTTGATAATTTTTGACTCAATTATTCAATATACATTTGGACAAAATATTTTTGGTTATAAACTGCAATCGTATGGTACTGGTAAAAACGCCTTAACGTTAATAACTAGTTTTTTTAATGAAGAAAAAAAATTAGGAAGCTTTGTTATGAGAATTCTTCCTTTAATATTAAGTTTAATTATTTATTTAGACTTAAAGTTTTTTAAAAAAATTCATATTAATACTGTCATAATTTTTTTTACAGCGTTTATAATTTTATATAGTACTGAAAGAACTCCTTTATTAATGTTTGGTATATTTATTATATTTTATTTAAAAATTATTAAAAAAAAGCTTTTAATAGTTTCATGTATGGTTTCTTTGATTTTTGCTTTTTTGTTTATAAGTGACAAGCATTTTAACAAATTAATAAATGGTAGTTTGGCTCAACTAACTATTATTGAGTTTCATTCAGATCATAAAAAACAAAAAAAAGATTTTTCTTCTATCAAGTATTATTCAACAGAACATCAAAATTTAGTTTTAACCGCTTTCTATATTTTTAAAAAAAGTCCACTTGTTGGTACTGGAGTAAAAAGCTACCGAGAAGCTTGTCATAATACAGATTTTTTAGATTATATCTGCACAACTCATCCTCATAGCACCTACCCACAAATTCTTGCTGAATTAGGTTTTTTTGGTTTTTTAGTAGTTCTCTACGTCTTATTTTATTTTCTTTATATTAATATTAAAATTATTATTAATAATTTTAGAAATGATAATTTAATTATGTCTTTTTATATCTTAAATACTGGGATAATAATAAATCTCGTACCATTTATACCATCTGGTTCTTTTTTTAATAATTGGATTAGCTTAATGATATTCCTACCATTAGGTTTTTGGCTTTATTTATTTATGAAAATTAAACAAAAAAAAATAATTAGCTAGTGGTGAAATCAATCTATCATTATAAAAACTTAGATTATCAAAAAATATTATTAATTTTAGGACTAATAATCTCTCTGACCTCTATTGGATTTAGTCCTAATAAACTAATTATTTTTACTCAATTGAAATCTTTAAAATATAATCTTGATTTAGATTACTCAGCACATGGTATCTTTTATCTTTTGGATATTTTTAGGGGAACTATAACTATAATTTATTTTCCTATTATACTTTTCTTTTTTTTTAAATTTTACAAAAGTAATGCATTTATTTTTAAATCAAATATTTTTTTTTTATCGTTTCTTATGTATTTGATAATTCAATTTATAAGTTTTTTTATAAATGAAAATTTGCCAACTGAATCTCACTACAATAATCCTATAAATTCATACTATTTAATCAATTCAATAAATATATTAATTACATTTCATTTAGCGTTAAAAAAATTTTCTAAAGAAAATTTTAAAATATTTTTTTTATTATTGCTTTTATTTCTATCAGTATTTTTTTTATTTTTTATTAAACAGTACTTTGACGAATTTTTAACAAGACCAGCGTTGAGATTATATCATGCATGGGGTGGTGTTAATGATATCTTTCAAAATTATTCAAGCACTGGAGTGCCTAGACCCACTGGGCTTAGTCGAATTGCTTTAATTATTTTAATAGCAATAAATTCATATGATTTATTTAAAAAAAATTACCCTTTACTTGTTAAAACTCTTATAATCTTTCTAACGACGATGGTTATTTTGCTAGGAGCAAGAGCACCAATTATTATTTTATTTTTATATATTTTATTTTACTTTGTACTAAATAGACAAAAAATTCATTTATTTAATTTCTTAAATGTAATGATTATATTGCCATTCATATTATTTTTTTTAATTAATTTTGCTAAATATAATTTTGTAACAACAAATGAAAATTGGAATAAACAACCTTTAATATTAGATGTATTATCATCTGAATACGCCTATAGAAATCATGTGGAGGGGGAAATGCTATCAGGTCGGCTTCAAGACTGGAAAGAAATTTTATCAAAAAATAAAAGGTTATTATTTGGATATGGAGTACAAGGTGATCGTGCATTAATAAATCAAACTGCATCTAACAGTTTATTATATGCTTTTGCTTCTGGTGGTATTTTTTCTTTATTCTTCATGTTTACATTCTCATTGACGTCTTTTTATTATTCTATTGTCAATTTACAAAGGGCTCATAAAATTCCTTGGTACCAAGTATTAAGTGCTTATTTGATTGGAGTATTTCTACTTAGATCAATTATAGAGACTTCATATGGGGTTTTTGGATTTGATCTAATTATCTTTGTACTGTGCAGTTTAACTTTAGAATACAGTATCAAAAAAGATAAATGATAAACTTTTATATATTAATAGCTTTTCTTTTTCTAAATTTATCATTTTTAATATTTTTTGATAATATAAAAATATTACATAAAATAATTGATAAACCAGATAAGAAAAGAAAATTTCACAAAAATCCTACACCATTAGCAGGTGGTATCATTCTATTTTTTAATATTATTTTATATGCCATATTATGTTTTATAAATAATGATTTATTAACTGAAGAAATAATTTTTAAAAATTTTTTAGAATTTAAATTATTTATTATTTCATGTATTTCATTTTTTATAATAGGCATATTAGATGATAAATATAATATTAAGCCATCTATAAAATTTTTATTTTTAATTATAGTACTCTTTATATTATTATATTTTGACTCAAATTTAAAAATAATTGAAATTAACTTTTCATTTTTAGATATAAGTATTAACTCTATAAACTATTCCATAATCTTTACTTTATTTTGTATTTTAGTTTTTATTAATTCCTTCAACATGTTTGATGGTATCAATCTTCAAGCTAGTACATACTCGCTGATATTAATTACAATTCTAATAATTTATCTAAAATTTTCTTTGTTCTTAAGTATATTATTAATCTTCATACTATGCTTCAAATATCTTAACTTTAAAAATAAAACTTTTTTAGGTGATAATGGAACATTATTGATTTCTTTTATTTTTAGTTTTATATTTATTAAACTTTACAATGAAAATATTATCATTCATTCTGATGAAATTTTTATTTATATGTTGGTGCCTGGCATTGATATGATTAGGCTTTTCTTTACAAGAATTTTAATGAACAGAAGCCCTTTTTCTGATGATAGAATTCATATTCATCATTTATTGCTTGATAAATTTACGTATTTACAATCCTTGATTATTATTAATTCATTAATTTTGATGCCAATACTTTTAATAAAAGTTAATATTAATAATTTATTTTCAATTTTACTGACAATAACTCTTTACACAGTAATCATAATTAAGATTAGAAAAGTTTAAAAATTATTTTTTTTAGACTCTAGTTGTCTAAAATAATCATAATATTTTATTAATCCGTCTTTTAATAAAATTTTAGGCTTCCATCCTAACATATTAATTTTTTTACATTCTAGTTTTCTTATTTTTACTCCATCAGGGTATGTTTTATTAAATATTATTTTTCCATCATACTTAGTAATTTTTTTTATCATTATTGCTAGGTTTTTAATTGAAATATCTGCACCGCTTCCAATATTTAAATAGCTATAATTAATTTTTTTATTTATACAAAATTTAATACTTAAAGCCAAATCATCTACGTTAAGAAATTCTCTTTTTACATTACCACTTCCCCATACTTCAACGATATTTTTTTTATCTATTTTTGCATAATGGAATTTTTTAATTAATGCAGGAATAACGTGGCTGGATTGAAGATCAAAATTATCTCCCTCTCCATATAAATTGGCTGGTTGTAACGAAATAAAATTTTTATTATACTTTTCCTTAAGGTATTCACAGTATTTAAGAACTGCAATTTTTGCAATGGCATATCCTTCATTAGTTTCTTCCAAATTAGAATTTAATAAATACTCTTCTTTTATAGGTTGTTTTGTTTTTTTTGGATAAATGCAAGCTGATCCAAGGTTTATCAATTTTTTAACATTAAATTTTAAACAAGAATTAACAATATTTAACCCCATTATAGTATTAATATATAGATAATCAGATTTATATTTAAAATTATCCATTATACCACCAACTTTACCAGCACAATTTATAACTATTTCTGGTTTATTTTTTTTAAACCATTTTTCAACTTTCATCTTGTTTGTAAAATCTAAGTCTTTCCTTTTGCACGAAATTATTTTTAAATTTTTAGAGTTAGATAATAACCTATGAACAGCAGAGCCTACCATACCCTCTTGTCCCGCTATAAGTATTTTTTTTTTCAAAATTATTATATGATTTAATTGTTTATATTTTTTTTTGCTAAATTCAGATCATATACTAGCATTTCCTCAATTAATTGATCTATCGTAATTTTAGCTTTCCATTTTAATATTCTTTTTGCTTTTGATGAATCACCAATTAAATTATCAACTTCATTTGGCCTAAAATATTTTTTGCTAATTCTTATGATAATACTGTGTTTATTTAGATGAGGGTATTTTTTTTTATCAAAAGAAATTACTTTAGCCGTTTCATTCAATCCAGTTCCAGACCATTTAATTTTAATATCAAGAAACTTTAAGCACCTTTCAATAAAAAATCTTACAGAATATTGTTTTCCAGTTGAGACAACAAAATCATCTGGTTTTTTATGCTGTAAAATCTTCCAACACATCTCAACATAATCTTTAGCATGTCCCCAATCTCTCAATGAATTAATATTTCCCAAGTATAAGCACTTTTCAGCACCCAAAACTATTTTACTTAATGACATTGTTATTTTTCTGGTAACAAAGGTTTCACCTCTTCTAGGAGATTCGTGATTGAATAAAATTCCATTACTTGCATGAATTCCATAACTCTCTCTGTAATTTTTTGTAATCCAGTATGCAAATAATTTAGAACTCGCATAAGGACTCTTGGGGTAAAATTTTGTTTTTTCTGTCTGTTTTTTATCTTGAATCTCACCATAGAGTTCGGATGTGGATGCTTGATAAAACCTTATAGTTTTTTTAGATCCTAAATCTTTGATAGATTCTAGAACTCTTAAAGTACCTAGGGCATTAACATCAGTTGTATATTCTGGCATCAAGAAACTTATTCCAACATGACTTTGTGCAGCTAAATTATAAACTTCATCTGGCAATATTTTTTTTATAATACTGGAAACAGAATTGGCATCTGTTAGGTCACCATAATGTAAAAAAAATTTATTTTTATATTTTTTATTAAGATATATTGAGTTTATTCTATCTGTATTAAATGAAGATGCTTTTCTTTTAATACCATGAACTATATAATTTTTATTCAATAAAAATTCTGCAAGATAAGATCCATCTTGTCCTGTAATTCCAGTTATTAGAGCTTTTTTTAATGCCATATTGTTAAATTTATTATTATAAGAATAATGTATTATATAATAAAAATGAAAATTTCAATAATAACCGTCTGTTTAAATAGTGAAAAAACTATAAGAGACACAATTAACTCAGTTCTTTCACAAAGTTACAAAAACATTGAACATATTTTTGTAGACGGAGGGTCAACAGATAAAACTTTAGATTTACTGAAAAGAAACCCAAATAAAAATAAAAAAATATTTTTAAAAAGAAACAGTAGCATTTATGAGGCTATGAATTTTGGTATTAAAAAATCTTCTGGAAATATTATTCAAATATTAAACTCTGATGATGTTTTGGAAAATAGTATGATAATTGATGAAGTAATTAAAAAAGTAAAAAAATTTCCTGATATTAATATTTTTCTTGGAAATGTTGTTTTTTTTTCTGATAATAAATTTGATCTAATTAAAAGATATTTTGTTGCTGATAAAGATAAAATAGATAACATAAGAAATGGTGAAATGCCACCACATCCTAGCAGCTTTATAAAAAAAGAAACTTATAAAAAGTTTGGTTTGTATAAAACAAATTTGAAAATAGCTTCAGACTTTGATTACTTTAGTAGAATCTTTTTGAAAAATAAGCAAAAATATAAATTATTAAATAAAAATGTTGTGAGAATGAGGGCTGGTGGAGTCTCTGACAGATTTTTTAAAAGTTATTTTACATGTAGTAAAGAAATAATATTATCTTTAAGACAAGGTCAGATCAAATTTAATAAGATAAAAATATACTTGAGGTTTATTAAAAAAATTAAAGAATTAATTAATTGGAATCAAAAAAGTTTAAATAAAAACTATGAAATATTTAAATTTATATTTGATAAAAGCTTTTATGACAAAAGAACTATTAAAATTATAAGAAATACTAACTCTATTAATTTTAATAAACAATTTATTCTGTCAGGTTTGAATTTAGCGTTTATGGGATTCTTATCAAGGGGAGATGTATATCTTTCAAAAAAATTATATCATTGGCCAGACGGCATTTATGCAAAAAAATTTGTTGATTTAAAAAAAATATCTGGATTTAAACTATTAAATAAACTTATTTTACCTAAAGATATTAAGCACATTCACGTTATTGGAAACTTATCAAGCTTGGGGAAAAAATATTTGAGTAGATATAAAAAGAATATTGTTCATACTCATTTAGATTATGGAGAGGAAGATAGTATGAATTTTAAATTTAATAAATCACTCAAGAACACACTAATATTATTAACCCTACCAACACCAAAACAAGAAATCATTGCAGAGAAAATAGCCAAAAACAATTCTCAATATAAGATAATTTGTATAGGTGGGGCTATAAGTATTGCATCTGGGGAGATTCCTGCAGTCCCAGTTCAATTTGAGCAGTATGAATATATTTGGAGATTAAGAAATGATACTTTTAGAAGATTAAAAAGAGTTATTACGTCTTTTTTCTACTTTCAAAAAGGGCTAATTAATAAAAAATTTGATAACCTAATCTTTAAAATAAGTGATAAGTAAAACAATAAACTACTGGGTGTGTGATAATTCATATAACACAGGAGAAGGAAGATTAGGTTTATTTTTTTTACAAGACTTAAAAAAAAACTATAAAATTAAAAAGATTAAACAAACATATAAAAATGCTATTACTAGTTATCGATATATATCTCCCTTTGTTGGAATATTCTATTGTTGGATTTACTATCTAAAAAATAAAAAAGTTTGTTATATTAATTATTTACCTCTTTGGAATTTTTTAATTTTTTTATTATTACCACCAAGAACTATAATTGGCCCAATAACTGGAGGTGCACAATTTGTTGGTGAGTCTTTTTTTATTAGGAGCTATTTATTCCCAATTTTTTACAAAATAAGTGAAATCATAATTAATAACCGTAATTATAATATTATTTTTTCAACAGAATTATTAAAAAATTATTTATCAAAAAAAACCAAAAAAAAATCAATTTTTAATTATATTGTTAAAAAATTTAATTATAAAAATAAAATAAAAAAGAAAAATATTGATTTTATAATTTACTATAGAGTTCATAAAAATAAAAAAAGCTTATTTCCTTATAAATTTATTCACAATTTAATTGCTGCTAAGTTTAAAATTATTATTATTGGTGATAAGTTAGAATATAAAGAGGTAATTAATTATGGCAATATAAGCAATTACGATTTAACTAAACTTCAGGCTAAAGCAAAATATACTATTGCATCAACTGAAAATATATATAGCCTTTTTACACTAGAATGTATCACACATAATATAAAAATTATTATAAATAAATCAAATAAATCTAAAATTAGATTTTATAAGAGTAGTTTTTTAAAAATTAACTTTAAAAATACTAAAGAATTGAATAAGATAAAAATTATTTAATAATACAAAAATATGACAAAAATTTACTCAGATACAGCAGACCTTAAAACTATTAAAAAACAAATTAAAAAATATAAGATTGATGGTGTAACAACAAACCCCTCTATAATGAGAGCTAATGGTGTAAAAGATTACAAAAAACACTGTTTAAAAATTTTAAAAATAACAAAAAAAAAACCATTATCTGTTGAAGTATTTGCTGATCAACCGAGAGAAATCTTAGATCAAGCAAAAAAAATTTCATTATGGGGTAAACATTTATTTGTGAAAGTTCCAATTGTAAATACTAAAGGAAAAATACTTACCTCTGTAATTCAAAAATTAAACTCTAATAAGATTAAGTTAAACATAACAGCTATATTTACTTTAGAACAAGTCACTCAAATTAAAAGAGTAATTGATTATAAAACACCAGTAATAGTATCTATATTTTGTGGCAGAATTGCTGACAGTGGATTAGATCCTGAAATTTTAACAAAAAAAGCTGTTAAAATATTCAAGAATCATAAGAATGTTCAAATTCTTTGGGCTAGCACTAGGGAAGTGTTAAACTATCAGCAAGCAAGAAAATGTAAATGTCATATAATCACTATGAGTCCTACATTGATTGACAAGCTAAACACACAAAAAATACCCTTAAAGAAATGGTCAATAAAAACTGTCCAGCAATTTTTCGCTGATGGGAAAAAATCTAATTTTAGCATTTAAATATTCTTGCAATTTCACTAAAATATTTGATTGTGTGTAATGGTTTTTCTTTAAGTTTCTCATTATAATTTCTGTTAATAAATATTGTCTTACATCTAACTTTGTGTCCGGCATCAATGTCTTTCCATCTGTCACCCACAACATAACTTTTTTTTAAATCAATATTATATTCTTTTGATGCATCTATCATCATACCTGCATTAGGCTTTCTAAAGATACAATTCTTTGAAGTACAAAAACAAGTATATATTTTTTTAATAGGTAAGTTTTTTTTTAGGTAATTATTAATTTCAATGACATTCTTTTTTGTATTCTTTCCCCTATAAACATCAGGCTGATTTGTAATAATAAAAATTAAAAATTCTTTATTCAATTTTTTTAATATTTTTTCAACAGAAGGAAATAGTTTTAACTCACTGATGTTTTTAATGGCTTTAGGTTTTTTATCTGATGATAAATTACTTTTGATTAATGTGCCATCTCTATCAAAAAAAATTGCTTTTTTTTTAATTACCACTTCGTCTTGTTAACTTGTAATGTTGGATGGGAAACTAGTAAATGCCATAATAATGCTTGAAAAGTCTCTGAAATAGGTGTCGCAAGTTTTTTATCTTCAACATCAACTAATATGCTAATAGTAGAATTTTTATAGGCATAACCGTCCGACCTACCAACTATAGAAATAATTTTTCCTTTTTTTTTTGAAGCAAATTTAATAGCCTTAATTAGGCCAATAGAAACTTTTTTTTTATAATTGCCTCCACCTACAGAAAAAACCATAAGTACATCTTTTTTTTTAAAAGAAGATAACTTTAGGTAAGTGTCAAATATTGTTTCAAAGCCTTCATCATTTGTTTTAGCAGTTATTTCAGAAACGTTATCAACTGGTGTATAAGCATCAATATTACATAGTTTTCTGAAATCATTTACAGCATGTGATGCATTCCCCGCACTACCTCCAACACCAATGATAAATAGTCTTCCCTTATCATTTTTTAATTTTTTAAGTAAGTTTATTGTTTTAGTAATCTGAGTTGCATCTATTTTGTTTAAAGATTTTAAAATATTTTCTTTATATAATTTTATAAATTTCATTTAATATTATTTTAGATAATTAGTTAATTCTTTTATGCCATGGTATGATCCAATTTCATAGAATCTTTTTTTAACCACATATCCTTTTAATAAGTTTCTACGAGAAATTTTATCAAATAATGTTGATAAATCAAATTTGCTACCGTTTTTAATACTTTTAAAAATAGTTTTATTTAAATATGACACGCCATAGTCAATATATGAAAGTTCATTATTTGTTTTAGATTTATAATAATGAATTATATCATTATTTATAATTTCAATATTACTTCTATCATATTTATTTTCATTTTTATATACAGCCATTATAGATCCATTATTATTTTGTTTTAATCTTTTTATATTAAAGTCTAAATAACTATCTCCATACATTACATAAAAATTTTTTTTCATATAATTTATTGATTTTATAATGGCCCCA
>MDSY01023733.1_pt1 | contig 11851 bp, 11 predicted proteins | sample 811131 | NCBI WGS metagenome assembly MDSY01 (sample SAMN05326643, study PRJNA326480) | marine metagenome | isolation source: seawater | place: Atlantic Ocean: South West | collected 2010
TGTAGCTGACCAGTACTAATAGCTCAATTGGCTTGATTTATGCACTGAAAAAATTTTTTTAAGTGATTTTAATGATTAAGATATATTTATTTTAAAACCCCAGTTTAAACAGCTGGGGTTTTTTTTTAATTAAAAATAAATTTTAGGTCACCAATTAGTTATCTATGGTAGGTTTTTTCATTAACAGTAAAGCTGTTGTGCATAAATTAAAAAATGTTGATAGATATTTCTTAAACTAGAATTTTAATAAATTAATTTCACTATTCCACCAAACTTATCAAATTTATATAAATTGGAGGAATGTATCAATATACCGTTGTTTCTTTTTCCCATTAATAGAGGTTTACTTTTTTTTCGTGATTTATCTAATTTGTTAATTCTTGTTATTTTATCATCTTGATTCAAAAATATAGGGTCATAGATTTTTTTTCCTGCAAATATAGTATCTGGAAAATGATTGTTAATAATTTTTATTGATTTTTTTAAAAAGGACGGAGAAAGTCCAGTAAATTCATCGCTACATATAAGTAAGTATTCTTTATTTAATGAATATTTAGTAATTACTTTTTTATAATAATTTAAAACATCTGAAAGGTAATAATCTTGATTGCTGCTTTCATTCTTTTTTCTTTTGTAAGTGAAATATTTATTATTTTTAGCAATTTTGATATTACTTTTTATAAAAACTAGAAATTTTTGGTTGAATTTTTTTTCAATTAAACTTAGGTTTTGTAGAAGTTTTTTCTTACTCAATTCATTTTGAATATAAACAGGAAAAATATCTGTTTGTTTTATCTGTAGGTTGTCTGAAGAAATTCCAAAACTTTTTTTATTAAATAAAATTGTTTTTTTTGTTTTTTTTAGTCTATCTGAACTATTATTATGGTGTGAGCCATGGTAATGAAAAACCTTACTTTCTGCAGAGTAGTATATAAATTTATTTTTTTTAATTTTTTGAGCAGCCCAATACCTATCCTCTAGATTTGTTATTGAATTATCAAATTTATTATTTATCCACTCACTTTTTCTTATAATACTGCAAGCATTATTAAACTGGGGGTCAGTTTTTTGTAACTTACTTTCAGACCCATAAGTAAGCATCAAATCTCTTACTGTTAAATCATCACTAAAGCCCAAAGAGACCTGTCTAGCATAAGATGCGCAGGTTTGTGGGTTATCTTCAAGATGCTTAAGTAAGTTTTCAATTAAATATTTATCACATGGAATACAGTGTGCGCTTATTATTAGAATGTAATCACCACTACATTTAGACATACCAAAATTAAGCATTTTTCCTGGTGTATATTTTTCATTATATTCATAAATTTTGATTTTATTATAAAAACTCCTTGCAATATCAATTGTTCCATCACTACTTTTGTTATCAATCAGTAAAATCTCGTAAGGTTTAACGGATTGTTGATTAATTTTATTTAAACATATGCCTATCCATTTAGATTCATTAAACGAACGTATTAATACAGATATTTTTATTTTATTTTTCAAAATATTCTCTTAATTTAGCTTAAAAATTTGAGATCATTAAAACACAATTATTATATATTAATGTTATAATAAAGAAATATTATAACAATGTACGAATATATTTATAATCGTATAGAATTTAAACATTAAAAGATTTTTTCGATGAAAATTTATGTATTAATTCAATCTAGATCTTCATCCTCAAGACTACCATTCAAATCACTATTAAGTATAGGTGAATATTTTACGATAGAATTACTCTATAAGAGAATATTTTCGAAGATTTACGATACAATAGTTCTAACTTCTGAAGATAATTCTGATGATTATTTTTCTCATTTATTAAAACAAAAAAAAATTAAAGTATTTAGGGGTAACTTACTTGATGTTAAGAGACGATTTTTGTCATTTTCTAAAAATATTAAAGGTGAGGATATAATAGTACGATTAACTGGTGATAATTTATTTATAGATAAAGATTTAATTAAATTAGCAATTTCTAAAATGATTGAATCTAAAAAAGATTATCTATTTATAGGAAATAAATTTTCAAATTTACCTCTAGGTATCTCAGTAGAAATTTTTAAAAACTCTCATTTTGTAAAAAATAATAATTTTTCGAAGATGGATAAAGAACATGTTACATATAGCTATGATAAATTAGAAAAAAATTCTATTAAAATAGAGGGAGAAAAAAAATCATGGAAAAAATTAGTTTGTACAATGGATTATCTCGAAAATTATCTGTCAATCAAAAAAGCTTTTGAATCAATTAAAAATCCAGCAAGAATATCTTGGCAAAAAATATCTAATATCCTACAAAAAATAGAAAAAAAAAAAATTAGTTATGAAAATAAGTTTAATTTAATAAGCTTGAAATCAAAAAAACTAACAAAAAAAAATATTATAGATATTGCTAATTTAAAAAAACAAGAATGGAATTTTTCATTAAGTTCTCATGTTGAACATTTTAAAATTAATTTTCAAAAAAATGATCTTAACAATATGATTTATATTAATGATAAGCTTGTAGGTTACACTATACTTAGAAAAAAAAAAACTAGTAAAAATAAACCCTATTTATTAATTGACACAGTTATAATACACAAGGATTATAGAAAAAAAAAGATAGGAGCCATTTTAATGAATTTCAATAATAATGAAATTTTTAAAAATAAATTAGATGCATACTTACAATGCAAGTCTGAGCATATTGAATTTTATAAAAAATTTTATTGGAAAAAATTTGATAAGAAAAATTTTTTATCTATTAAGAATGATAAAAATTTAAATTTAATGTGTTTCTATTTAGACTTTAGATTATAATTTTTTATGTGAATAGACTTTAAATTAGCGCCAACATTAATACCTTTTGTAGATTTTTTATTTATTATTTGATTTAACATTATAGGATCAAAAAAGCCTTCTGGCCTTCTTATCTCAAGGTTTTTATTTGTAAATATACCATTTTTTAGAATTGTTTTTCTAATATAAATACTTTTTCTAGCAATTTTTTTAATTTTGAGCTCTTTTTTAGTGGGATTTACAGCCCCCGTTCCACCTAAAATAGACATATTTTTTGCAAAACCACAAATTAACTTTAGGTCCTTTTCATCCGCAGACAGTTTATGGTCTGGCCCTTCAAAATTTTTATTTAAGGTAAAGTGTTTTTCTATAATGTTTGCGCCTTTGCTTAATGCAAGTAAACATGCATTTACTCCAATACTATGATCTGAAAAACCTACATCTGTTCTAATTTTTTCTCTTAGAGTTAACATTCTATTGATATTTATTTTATTGGCTGGACATGGGTATAAAGAAACACAATGAAGCAAAAAAGTATTTTTTCGCTTTAAAAATGAAACCGTCTTTTTTATTTCATTTAAATTAGCCATGCCTGTTGAAACTATAAACTTTTTTTTTATTTTTTTTAACTTCTTCAATAAAGGAAAATCATTAATATCTGATGATGCAACTTTGATATACTTATATCTAATATTTTTTAGCTTTTTTAAGCTCTCAATATCAAAAATGCTAAAAATAAGATCTATTTTTAATATAATAGCTAAATTATTTATTGTTTTTAATTTTAGCTGACTTAGCTCTAATCTTTTCCACATTTCATATAACGTTTCATTAATTTTTTTATTATAATAGAATTTTTTAACTTTCGAGTTTTTGTCTGCAAGACTTTCAGCTTTGAAAATTTGAAATTTTACTGCATCTGCGCCAGATTTTTTTGCAGCATAAATTAGTTTTTTGATATACTCTAGTTTTCCTTCGTGATTAATACCTATTTCAGCAATTATATAAGGTTTATTTTTTATCATGAAAAAAAGCTAACACTTGTTTAGAAATAAAATCAATATCTTTTAAATTTAATTTGTTATGAAAAGGCAAAGCTAGCGTAGTGTCAAATAATTTATCAGTATTAATTAAATTTTTTTTTATTTTTTGTTTATTATAAAAATGGTGTTTATGTGCTGGAGTATAATGAATGGTAGTATATATTTTTTTTGTTTGCAAAAAATTTGCAAGTTTATTCCTAACATTTACTGTACTATTAATTATAATTGGAAAATTATAATGTCCACTAGTGTAGTTTTCTTTAATCATAGGAATATAAATTATTTTATTTTTAATTATTTTATCTAGTTTTTTGATATAATATTTTTTTATTCTCAACCTATAATTTAGTATCTGGTCAATTTTTTTTATTTGTTCTATTGCAATTGATGCTAAAATATCATTAAAATTTAATTTATATCCTGGGACTAAAGCATTTAAAATTCTATAATTTTTTGCATCTTTTCTTTTCCAGGTGTCTTTTGACAAACCAGAATTAATTAATAGTCTTATTTTTTTTGATAGTTTATTATTATTTGTACATATAAAACCTCCCTCTCCACTAGTAATAATTTTATTTGCATGTAAACTGAAAACAGTTGTAGCGTAATTAAAAGATCCAATTAACTTATCATTAATTTTTGCACCAAAAGCTGTAGCACCATCATCAATTATTTGAATTTTATTTTTTTTTGATATCCTAATTAATTGATCTAAGTCCAATGGGTTACCACCATTATGAACTGGAATAAAAAACTTAGTTTTCTTGGTAATTTTTTTTTTGAAATTTTCTATATCGACATTTCCAGTAATTAAATTAATGTCACAAAAAATAATTTTTAAACCTAAGTTGTATAAAGAATTTATGGTACTTATATAAGTATTAGATGGTGTAATTACCTCATCACCTTTCTTTGCACCGAGGGCAACTAGTGTGATAAAAATTCCACTTGTAGCTGAATTTACAGCAATAGTATTTTTAGTTTTTATTTTTTTTTCGATTATTTTTTCTAATTGTTTTGTTTTTGGACCAGAGGTAAGCCATCCTGATTTTAAAACTTTGGTTACTTCTTTTATTTCTTTACTTGATATAATAGGAACAGATATTTTATAAACTTTATTCATAAAAATTAATATATATTCTTATTTATAGTTTTAAATAAAATTTTTTCTATTCTATGCATAGATTTACCATCTATTAATTTAAAATTTTTTGGATATTTAATTCTTTTAATTTTTTTTAGATTAGAGATAATTTTTACAATTTCATTTGAATTGATATGTTTATTTTTTCCTATTAAATTAATCATATTTAATTTTTTTAGTTCTTTAATAGAGTTTTCTTGGTTTTTATATAATTGTGTTACTAGTGTTATATTTTTTGCACAAATAGACTCAAACATAGAAATTCCTCCTGCTGTGATCGACACATTGGTATTTTCAAAATATGATTTAAGACTCTTTTTACCACTTACTAGATAAACATTTTCTTTTTTCACATTTAAAATAGGATTATTTTTTTTAAAACCAGGGCCAATTATAATATAAATTTTTATATCTGTTATATTTTCAACTGCTTTATATATTTTATAAATTATATTCTTATTGTCAGTTCCTCCAGTAGTAATTAAAATCTTTAATAAATTTTGTTTTTTTTTTTTAACAAAAGCATAATTTCCATCTAACAGAATATATTTAAAGCCTTGATAAATATTAGATGCATTCTTTATTTTTTTTTTTAAATAAAATATTCCATTAATTAATAAATATTTATAAGGATAATTAATTTCATCATGATCAATCAATATCAAATTCTTAAATCTATTGTATTTACAATGATTTAAGAAAGCACTATCAATTTCTTTTGGGGTGTCATTTATTATTAAATCTCCACTTTTAATAAAAGAGATTTTAGAAAAAAAATCTTTTTTGTAAATGATTAGATTTTTATTTATATATTTTTTAACTATTTTTTTTGAATCATGATAATTACTAAAAAGAAAAAAATATTTAAATTTATTTTTATAATTTTTTTTTAGTAAATTATAAATCATCATGCATCTGATGAAGTGTCCAGTTCCCGCAATTTTTCCACTATCTACATCAAATCTAAACAATACATTCTTCATCATATATTTTAGTTATTCTTTTATAATCTTTTTGATTAATTAATATATCTATTGTATTAGTTGCAATCTAAGAAATAATGAATAAAAAACTCTTTCACAATAAATCGATACTTATTACAGGAGCAACTGGTTCAATTGGTTCTGCAATTACAGAACAAATATTAAAATATAATTGTAAAGTAGTGAGAGCTATGAGCAATGATGAAGATGGTATTTATGGTCTCAGCGAAACCTTGACGCGAAAGAATGTGTCATTGACCATGAATATGAAAAAAAACAAAATTAGGTATTTAGTTGGTGATATTAGAGATCTAAAAAGATGTGTCGATGTTTGTCAAAATATAGACATTGTAATTCATGCAGCAGCCATGAAACATGTTCCTGTATGTGAATATAACCCAGATGAAGCAAAGAAAACAAATATTCTAGGAACTAAAAATATGATTGATGCAGCAATCAAATGTAAAGTAAAAAAATTTTTATTCATTAGTACTGATAAAGCAGTTAACCCAAGTTCATGGATGGGCAAAACAAAATTAAAAGCAGAGCAGCTAGTTTTAAAATCCAATTTTATTAAAAAAAACAAGAGTACTATTTTTTCAGTTATTAGGTTTGGAAATGTTATTGGATCAAGAGGTTCTGTTTTACCAAAGTTTTTGACTCAAATAAAATTGAATAAGAGTCTTAGTGTAACAGATAAAAGGATTACTAGATTTTTTATAACAATAAATTTAGCAGTCAAAGGAGTTCTGGATGCCATAAGGATTATGCAAGGTGATGAAAAATTTATTATCCATAATATGTTATCATTAAAAATTTATGATTTAGCAAAAACATTAAAAAAATATTTTAGATATAATAAGAATATCACCATTAAAGGCCTAAGAGATGGTGAAAAGTTATATGAGGAGCTAGCAACAAAAAATGAAATGAAAAACTATTCTATAAAAAAAAATTTGATAATTCTTTTTAATTCAAGAAAAATTGAAAAAGAAGAAATAAAATTAAATAAAGAAGTGAAATCATTGAATTCTAAAAATGCTGAATTACTTAATGAAGTTTTAATACTAAAATTTTTAAAAAAATCTAAGTTAGTTTAGTAGATTTTTACTTATAACAATAAACTTTTAATTTTCTAAGCCCATACTTAATATTTTTTTTTAATTTAAAATTATTTTTTATATAGAATTTATGTGCAAGAATATTATTAGCATATGCCATAACATAAATTTTTTCTTTAATTTTTTTTTTTAAGAAAGAAATTAATTTTGTTCCAATTTGATTACCACGCATCTCTTTTTTAACTGCTATTATAATTATGTTATTTCTATATAAAGAATCTTGTTTATTAAAAAATATCCAATTAACTACAATATTGATAAGTATTATTTTGTCAGTCAAATACTTTGAAAAAAGCAAATTTTTAAAAATTAAAATAGAATTATTTTTTAAAAAATTTAAAGTATCCTCTGTAGATTTTTCAAATATTAAACAACCATAAATTTTTTTATTTTTTGTAATAAAAATAATGATGCCATCTTTTTTTGACAAATACTTAAAATATTTTAAGATTAGTTTTTTAGAAAAACTAAATAATAGACTGTCAGGCTTGATCTGCTTAAGTTCATTTAAAAATTTTTTATTAATTCTTGTAAAGTGTTTTTGAGAAAAGATTTCGATTCTAAACATCTATATTTTGACTTTAAATAGGTTATCAATATTTGTTAATTATTTTAACTATATATTTGGTTTCTTTTTTTGTGACCCACCATCCAGTTGGAATATTAACCATATGTTTATCAAAATAGTCTGTTCCTATAAGTTTTCTTCTAAATTTTTTAAAAACTGTATATCTGTCATTTCTAAAACTTACTTCATCAGACTGAATATTATTTTTTTTCATATATTGTTTAAATTTTTTTTTATCATCTACCAATATCGAGTATAGCCAATAGGCTGAGGTTAAATTTTTATTTTTTTTTATGATTTTAATTTTTTTATTATCAATATATCTATCGTAATATTTTCCATTTCTTTGGTGTGTTTTAATTATTGTGTGAATAAACTTCATCTGTTCAAGTCCAATTCTAGACGCAATATTATTCAAATGAAACTTATAACCAGAAAATTTAATATCTTGTGTCCATTTATTACCTTTGACTTTTCTGTTTAAACCAAACCATCTAAGTAATTTAGCTTTTTTTGCATCCGCTTTTTTTTTACAGACTAAAAGACCCCCGTCACCACATGTAATGTGTTTAATTGCTTGAAAGGAAAAACATACATAATCACCGTGATTACCTATTTTTTTTCCATCAATTTTAGCTCCTAAAGCATGAGCTGCGTCTTCAATAATTTTTATTTTTTTAGGATAAATAATTTTTTTTAATTTTACAATATCAACTGGTAGTCCACCCCAGTGAACAACAACTATAGCTTTTGTCTTTTTATTAATTAATTTTGCTATACTTTTTAAGCATGCATTACCAGTATTTGGGTCAATGTCACAAAATTTAAATTTAATATTTTCATTAAATAGAGGCTCGTTTGTCGCCATACATGTAAATGGAGTAGTAATTACCTCATCTTTTTTTTTTAAATCTAATAATCTATAAGCCAGCGTAAGAGCAGAGGTGCCACTATTTACTAGAACACAGTTCTTGTTATTTAGGTAAATGGAAAGTTTTTTTTCAAATCTTTCAGAATACTTTCCTTCAGTTAATTCACCTTTTTTAAATAATTCTTCAACCTTTTTACCAATACCTACGGGATAGTGAGGTTTAAGTAATTTTATCTCTTTTTTATTTATTGAATTTTTCATTTTTTAAAATAAGTATAATATCAATTATATTTTATAATCCAAATTAATTGATAAAAATGAAAATTCCAAAGCACACTTACAAAACAGGTAAAGTTAATGCTTGTCAAATATGTGGTAATAAAAAATTACACAAGGTTTTAAACCTAGGGCACCAACCATTAGCAGACGATTTAATACCAGTCAAACAAGGGCAGAGAGAAGTTTTATATTATCCTTTATCGATATCTTTCTGTAAAAAATGTATACTATTGCAAAATGATTATATTGTTGGAGATAATAAACTTTATCCAAAAAGTTATCATTATATACCTGGTATTACTAAGGATGTTTTAAAAAATTTTGAAAAATTATCTAAATTTTTAATTAAAGTTTATAACCTAGATATAGATAGGGATTTAATTGTTGATTTGGGATGTAATGATGGGTCACTCTTAAACCAATTTAAAAAAAGTGGATGTAGGAAGGTTCTAGGAATTGAACCAACAGACACTGTTAAATTAGCTAAAAAAAAGGGTATAAACACAATTCAAGATTTTTTTAATATAAAGTCAGCCAATAAAGCAATAAAAAGTTATGGTAAAGCAAAGTTAGTTACAACCACAAATGTATTTGCTCACACTAATAATCTAAAAGAATTTATAAGTGGTGTAAAAAGGTTAATTTTAAAAAATGGAGTTTTTGTTATAGAAAATCACTATTTATTAGATGTTATAAAAAAAACACAATTTGATACTTTTTATCATGAGCATTTAAGAACTTATTCCTTAACTAGCTTGATTAAATTAATGAAGTATTATGGATTTAATATAATTGATGCATATACATCAGATAGATATGGTGGAAATATTCAGGCACACTTTACACTCAGTAAAATTAAAAAAAGTCCAAATGTAATAAAGGTTTTAAAAAATGAAAAAAAACAAAAGCTTGATCAAGAAAAAACATATCTTAATTTTTCTAAAAAAATTGAAGAGTCAAAAGAGAATTTAAGAAAATTTATAAATAAAAATAAACATAAAAATATTGTTGCAAAAGCATTTCCTGCAAGAGCATCTATACTGATACATTATTATGATTTCCTTAAAACAAATGTAAAATATATTGCAGAGCAACCAACTTCAAAAAAACTAAACTTTTATGCACCTGGAACTGACTTAAAAATAATTTCAAGTGATAATATGAAAAAAAATGAACCAGATTATGTGATTGTATTAGCTTGGCACTTATTTGATACGATATATAATAAATGGAATAAAACATTTAAAAAAAAAGTAAAATTCATTAAACCATTACCTGTACTTAAAATTATATGAAAAATAAAACTAATGCAAAATTTGAAATATTTTTAAAAAAATATTTAAATTTAAGTGATTTTCCGAAAAATAAAAAAATACTAATAACTGGCTGCTCTGGATTTATAGGTCAATATTTGGTAAAATGTTTAGCGGAAGCCTTCGAAGAGAAAAACTTAAAAATTTATGGGATTGATATTGTTGGTTTAAATGAAAAATATAAAAATTTTATATTTTTTAAAAGAGATCTTTATAAATTAAATACACGTGATATTCCCAAAATAAAGTATGATTATATAATTCATCTAGCTGGAATTCCATCACCAGTTTACTACAAAAAATACCCTCTAAGAACAATTTTCTTAAATGCAGAGCTAACAAGAGAGTTATTGGAAATCAGCAAGAAGAATAAATCAAAATTTGTATATTTTAGTTCTAGTGAAATTTATGGAAATCCATTTAATAAATTTGTTCCTACAGGTGAAGATTACCATGGAAATGTTTCTTCAATTTCTGACAGATCTTGCTACGATGAAAGTAAAAGAATGGGCGAAACATACTCATATATTTACAAAAATAATTTTGGTGTGGATGTAAAAATTATAAGACCGTTTAATTTTTATGGTGAGGGAATGAGATTCTCAGATGAAAGAATTATACCAAGGTTTTTTTCACAGGTATTAAATAATAAACCGATCACAGTATTTTCAAACGGAAAACAAACTAGAACATATTGTCATATTTTTGATTCAATAGTCATGATCTGTAAGATTATGTTTAAAGGAAAAAAGTTTGTTTATAATGTGGGTAATCCTAGTGAAGAAATTAGTGCAGCAAATTTGGCTACTAAAATATTGAAAACACAAAAAAAAACTTTATCTAAGTCAAAAAAAGTTCCATACCCAAAAAATTATCCAAGTGATGAGCCGATGAGAAGGTGTCCATCAATTAGAAATTTTACAACTGAATTTAAATTTAGACCTAAAATAAGATTAAAAAAAGGTCTAGAGTATTTCAACAAGTATGCTGAAAAAAATTTTATTCGATCTTAAAAAATTTCAAAATTACAACTTTAGTAAATTTCAAAACTACTAGAGATGAGTCGAAAAAATTTCCAGTATAGTGAGATTTTCCAATACGTGGTTTGTGCTCAATTTTTATTTCTGTAATATCTAGATTTTGCCTAAACAAGTTGATTGTCAATTCTAATTGAAACTCTGGTCCATCGTATTTTAAAGTATCTTTGAAGAGGTCAAAATTTATTTTTTTGAATACTCTAAAAGAACTTCCTACGTCAGATAATTTTGGACCACTAAATAAAAAACTCAAAAATTTTGCATAAAGTCTATTTCCATATTTTAGATAAAAAATCATATGCTCGTTATAAGTTCTACTAGTGAATACAGCATCACACTCTTCAAGTTTTTTTAATAAAATTAATGCATCTTTTGCTACAAAAGATCCCTCTGGCTCACTCACCATAAGTAAATCTGTTTTTGCATAATTTAAACCTCTTTTTACAGCTGCACCATATCCTTTTTTATTCTCAAACAAGTAAGTCACATTATTTTTTATAATCTCAGCTTTTGTATTATCTGTTGAATTATTATCTACACAAATTATTTCATCAAAAATATTTAATTTTTTTAATTCAATAACATAATTCGATATACTTTTTTCTTCGTTAAGAGCAGGTAAAATAATTGATAAAGTTTGATTGTTGTACATTTTTTAATAATTTATATAAGATTATTACTTATGGCAAAAATTTATGAACA
>MDSY01038390.1_pt1 | contig 11851 bp, 13 predicted proteins | sample 811131 | NCBI WGS metagenome assembly MDSY01 (sample SAMN05326643, study PRJNA326480) | marine metagenome | isolation source: seawater | place: Atlantic Ocean: South West | collected 2010
CTCTGAATACCTTTGATTTCAATAATGCGGAAAGTGTAGAAAAAGCAATCATGGACCTCAAAGTTCTATCTACAAACCCACCAGAGGATATCGCACAGAATACAAATCAGGTAGTTGACCTGTACAAGAGCATTCTTGAGGCCCTAGTAGCGTCGGCACCAGATGATAGACCCATGATACTCCTAGAGTTTCAAGACGACATCAATGAAAGCATTAACTCAATTGAAAGTTTTGAAAATTATGGTAAGACAGTTTGCGGGATAGATTTTGACGAAGAATCACCTGTACCCACTACAGAAATTCCATTAGACCTAAACAACTAGCTTTATTTGCTAGTCGACTTCTCCACGAGTCGTGATAACGTGATCAACAATTCCGTACTCCTTAGCTTCTTCAGCGGTAAACCAACGGTCTCGGTCGGAATCAGCTTGAACCTGTTCAATTGTTTGTCCGGTATGCCCTGCTATCAATTCTGCCATTAGTTTCTTGATATAGCTAAGTTGCTCTGCTTGAATAGCGATGTCTGAGGCTTGACCTTGGATACCTCCAAGTGGCTGATGCATCATTATGCGGGCATGCTTGAGCGAATATCGCTTACCCTGAGCCCCTGCTCCGAGAAGGAATTGCCCCATAGAGGCCCCTAAACCTAAACACAAAGTAGAAACATCTGGTTTTATTAGTTGCATAGTATCGTATATCGCCATCCCAGCAGTTACCGAGCCTCCAGGCGAATTGATATACAACCAAATATCTTTTTCTGAATCCTCACCTTCTAGGTACAGCAATTGTGCAGTAATCTCCTTGGCAATCTCATCATCGACTTGATCCCAAAGCATGACAATTCGGTTTCTTAATAGCTGCGAATAAATATTAAACTGCCCCGCTATACGGGAAATATCGTCAGATGCTTGGGTGGGAAAATTCATTTTTTCAACTCCGGTCACGATTACTCTTTCTTTGATTTTAGAGGGTTTATTTCTCTACGCCATATTTTATTTGATGTGCGCCGGGTGGGACTTGAACCCACACATCCTAATGGACACAGGGACCTAAACCCTGCGCGTCTGCCAATTCCGCCACCGGCGCTTGGTTTCGTAAGGTTATCTAAGATCTGGCGATAATTCACGCACTATCCGGAGTTATTATCCCTATTCTGTTGGTCTAAAGAATGGCGGGGAGATTATGTCGGCTTCTCCCTTTACGAAAAGGCCGGCAGGTGCTCTACCAGTTGCCCGTTTTACCCCTGTTGATTCTATAAACCCCGATGTGGATTTTACTTTGCGAGAGAAGTTAGGAGCATCGATATTGGTTCTCCAAACAGCCTCATAAACTCTGCGCAAATCTGAAATGGTAAATTGCTCGTCAACGAACGCTGTCGCTAAGGTCGTGTATTCTAACTTTGAGGCTGCTCTTTCAAGCCCATCCCGAAGCATCAAGGCATGATCAAACGCAAGAGCAGGTCCATCTTCATAGGTAAGTTCAGAATTGAATTCTGGGAGATCATCTAGTGCCCAAAATCTAGCATAACGAGCATCTGACCCTGCTCTTGGAGTACCAGGGTCTGGCATAAAAGCCAGATACGCTACTGAAGTTACTCTCATTTTAGAATCTCTGACATCTCTTCCTGGGGTTGAATAAGTCTGAAGTTGCTCTAGGTGGGCGGGTTCTGCCGTGAATCCAGTTTTTTCTGCTAATTCTCTCAGCGCTGTTTCATGTATCGACTCATCGGGACGAAGATGTCCGCCGGGCAGGGTCCACGAACCGCTTTGCGGAGGATTTGCTCGCTCGACTAATAAGACAGCAAGCCTTCCTGAACGAATGGTCAAGAGGATTACATCAGCTGTGACTGCATTGGGCGGATAATCTGTTGGTTGATATTTCTCAACAAATTCTGTGTCTTCAACTGATAGTTTTCTAGCCAGTAACGTCTGATCTTTTGGCATTATTTGATGACCTCTACACCATGAGATCTCATTTCATCGGAGACAACTTTGGTATTGACTGGGGAAACAGCTGCTGTGAGTTTGGATAATACCCGAGTTTTGAAACCAGCTTGTGCGCTATCAATGGCCGTCGCTTTTACACAGTGGTCAAATGCTAGACCTACGATATCTATGGATGCAATAGATTCTTTTGTGAGTATCTGTTTAAGGCTTTGTTCACCGTCACTTCCTTCAAATCCTGAGTAAGCAGCTTGGAACATTCCTTTCTTCACTGAATAATTTATCTTTTCGGTTATGTTCAAGATTTCAGGGTGAAGATCAGCTTCGTCTGTTCCAGCCACGCCATGGGGCGGCCATGTATCTTGATAGTTGGGTTCATCAGAAAAGTGCATTCCTGGGTCTATGTGCCAATCTTGTGTCGTAATAATGCAGTCGTAGCTTTCATCATCGGACACAAAAGTAGCTATCTGCTTTGCAACTTTATTTCCTCCGTCGACAGGTAAGGACCCCCCTTCACAAAAGGTTGGTTGGACATCTACTATGACGAGTGCTTTCTTTTGTTTATTCACGTGTGCCTTTCTTGGTATGCAGAACTGTTGGAATAGCGGGCTCCCCACCTACTCTTAGCCGAATTTCTTTAGGTATTTCTGACATTATGTTCATTAAATGGTGTCTCGAGTCCTCTAGCGTGGTGAGGTCAGTAATATTCCCTGAGGACATGACTTCGCTCTGGAGAAACCTACAGCTTGAAGTCTGCGAATGGTTTTCAACTGCGTCTTCAAGAAATATTGACTCCTCTAGAGCTATTCCACCGGTATCAATAGTTCGCTTTGCCAATTTTTTTCCTCCTTCTGAAGTTTTTCCCTCAGACCTTTTCCCCACTGATCGCATTTTTTGCATTAAAGAATTTTCTTCAATGGCGACTAACTTGTATACGAAACCAGCTGATGCCGCACCTGACCCGGTAACCAACTTGTGTCCTGATTCGAAAGCATCTATTGGGGCATCTAGCAGATTGTATATTTTGTATTCGTCTAAATCTCCAGAGACCATAATCTGTGCTTCCGGCGCCCCTAATTTATCTAGAAGCGCTCTAGCGGATTTCGCTTCAGCAGCAAGGTCTCCTGAGTCGATTCGTATTCCTTTCAGACCAGCATTCGAAGCTTTAACGGCATTAACGATGCCAGCTTCAATATCGTATGTGTCAACAAGAAAAATAGTGTCTTCTCCCAAATATTTAGCTTGATTTTCAAAGGCTTCGAATTCAGATTGGAATGAGAGCGTGAAGGCGTGTGAAGCTGTTCCTGCGGTTGGGATACCCCAGCGTCTCCCTGCTTCAAGATTAGATGTTACATTAACTCCTCCGATATAGGCTGCTCTGGCAGCATTGACAGCAGCTTCAGGTTCAATTCGCCGGGACCCAGCCTCCATAACGAAGTGACCGTTCGCTGCGTCCACAATCCTTGCAGCGGCTGTTGCGATAGCGGAATCAAAATTCACGATTGATAGCAATAATGTTTCGATCAATAAAGCTTCTCCCAAGCTTCCCTCTACGGTAATTACTGGACTGCATGGAAAGTATGTTTCTCCTTCCCGATAAGACACTATGTTTCCCGTGAAGTTGAAAGAATACAAAAATTCTTGAGTTTGTTTTGAGATAATTTTTTCTTCCTCTAAGAATCGCAATACATCTTCGTTGAAGGAAAAGTTCTTTAAATATGGCAGCAACCGATTAATACCAGCGAAGACACCAAATGGTCTTCCCAGAGGAAGTTCGCGTACAAAGACCTCAAAAACAGACTTTTTGTCTACTTGTCCGGACTGCACTAGGGCATCAAGCATGGTGAACTCATAATGATCTGTATACAAAGTATGAGAGCCTAATTTGTTCTGCATAATTAATTCCTTAGATTACAAGTTTACCATTATTTATAGTCATGATGACAATATTAGATTCAGAGCTTTCGTAAGAAATACGAAGTAGCGTCATAGAGTGATCAAAGAGAGTGCCCCCCAAGATAACAACCGGAGCTTTTGGCGGCCTACCGGAGCTTCTGCCTACGCTATTACTCTCGTGGCGCTTCCGGGCTTTCTACTTGGTGCGTTTGCTCCGGAAATAAAAGAAGACCTTTCATTTGGTGACACAGAACTAGGTGCAATTCTTACTTTCGGGTATTTAGTATCGAGCATCATTATGTCAGTATCAGGTGGAGCTGCTGATCAATTGGGACCAAAGCGTGTTTTGCGATCTGGGGTTACTATCGCTTTGATAGCTGCATTTCTCATGGGTTTTCTGGGCAATTCATTTTTTCTACTTATGGTTTTCATCGGGTTAAACCGCGTGGCCGAAGGCATTATCCATCCAGCTACGAATGCTTTAATATCCTCGTCTGTGATTTTAGAGAGACAGGGAATCGCAATGGCAGCAAAGCAATCCGCTGTTCCGTTTGCGACAGCCCTCGCAGGTTTTGCTGTTCCAACTCTTGGGATAGTTTTTGGATGGAAGGGAACATTTTTGGTGGTGGCAGTACTGGCCTTTCCAGCTTGGTTCGTAATTCCTAATGCACCTTCAATAAACAAAAGCAATTTCGCATCCCGGCGAGAAATGTGGCGCGTCTCTCATTTGCAACTTCTCGCTCTTGCGGGAGCATTCTCTGCTGCTGCGGTCGTTACTGTTTCGGGGTTTCTTACCACTTCAGCAAAAAATGCTGGGTATAGCGATGGATCTGCTGGATTAATTCTTGGGCTAGGAGGGGTGTTAATGATAATCTCTCGCTTGACGTGGGGCTACTTAGCAGACCGCTCCCTATTTGATAGATTCAAAGCAGTTTCTGGATCGCTGTTAATTGGATCATTGGCTTTTGTGCTTTTCGCTATTGAGTCTAAAGCTTCCATTGCAGTAGGGTCTATCTTTATTTTTGGAATTGGTTGGTCGTGGCCTGGTTTAGCGTTATTGGGAATTATTGAGCACCATCGGGATGAACCTGGAGAAGCAACGGCCATAGTGCAAACAAGTATTCGTATTGGAGCGATGTTCGCTCCTCTGGGATTCGGGTTAATCGCCGACTCTTTTAACTATAGCTATGCTTGGTTGTGCTCATTAGTCTCGGCTTTATTGGGCGCATTCTTCATGTTTCTCGCAAGTTCTCGTTTACCCAAACCCAAGAATTCCTAAGGTCATGTAGCTTTATCTGGGTCAGCTGGTGGACAAAAGCAAATTAGCGATTTGTTTTAGCGCTCGGCCTCTGTGACTTATTTGATTCTTTTCTGAATCGCTTATCTCGCCGAAAGTTTTCCCAGGTATCTCGGAGGGAAGAAAGATTGCATCATATCCAAAACCTAGTGTTCCTGCTGGAGAGAGAGCTATTTTCCCAGAAACTATACCTTGGGCAGTTATAAAGGTTTCGTCAGGCCAAAGAACAACCATGACGGTCCGAAACCTAGCTCCTCTTTGGACCATCGGTACGTCGGATAATTCGCTTAGTAATTTTTTGATGTTGTCCTCTGGTCCTGCATGGGGACCTGCATATCGAGCGGAGAGGACTCCGGGTTCACCATTTAATGCTTCAACTTCTAGGCCAGTATCATCAGCTATCGCCGGTTTACCGGTTGCTTCCATTATCCCTTGGGCCTTCAAATGAGCGTTTCCTTGCAGGTCAGGTGCATCTTCAATAATCTCTGGAATTTCAGGGGGGCGTGGCAATAATTCTATTTTGCCAGACAGTATTTGCTGCATTTCCTTATATTTGTGTTCATTTGCAGTTGCGGAGATTAACTTCATCTCTTTTGTGGAGGAGTTCTTAGAAGTTCCTTCTGGAGAGCAATAATTTCATTAATGCCTTTCTCAGCTAATGCAAGTAGCGTGGTCAATTCATTCTTTGAAAATGAAAATTTCTCTGCCGTTCCTTGAATTTCTATGAACTCACCCGATTCGGTCATAACTACGTTCATGTCTGTATCTGCTTTTGAGTCCTCTTCATATGGCAAGTCCAATCTGGCCTCCCCATTGATAATCCCTACTGAGACTGCAGCACATGCCTCATTGATTGGGTGCTCATTGATTTGTTTTCGTGCTTGAAGTCTTGATAAGGCATCGTGTAGGGCTAGGAGTCCTCCGCATATGGAAGCGACACGAGTACCTCCATCCGCTTGGAGAACATCACAGTCAACTGTAACTTGGCGCTCACCCAGCTTTTCCATGTCACAAACTGCTCGCAGAGAGCGCCCTATTAGTCGCTGTATCTCTTGTGTTCGACCTTTCGGTCCTTTGGTTTCTCTTCTTATACGTTCGGGTGACGAACCGGGAAGCATTGAATACTCAGCGGTTACCCATCCAGTCCCCGTACCCCGCATCCAGCGGGGAACATCATCATCTATTGAGGCAGTGCATAGAACTCGAGTGTTTCCGAATTCAACCAAAATTGATCCATCCGCCATGGTTGTGAAGTCCCGCGTGAAACTAATTTCTCTTAACGCATCTACTTTTCTTCCATCTGTTCGCCCCATTAGTCTCCTTTATTTAGGCTAGGAATTCTTTGCCGACACATGCTAGCGAGATTTCCCCGGCAAAAGCTTCGCTGGCCTCTCGAAGGTGTTGAGATGGTTGTTCACCTGGAGCTAAGTGCGAGAGAACTAGGTGAGAAACATTTGCATGTTCCGCCATTCTTCCGGCTTGGCGAGCTGAAAGATGAAGGATTTTTTCCTTTTCCCGATGTGAGAGAAATGTAGATTCAGCTATCAACAAACCGATGTCAGGTCCCAGTTGAGTGATATCCCATTCTGGGCCTGTATCTGCAGAAAAGACCATGCTGGAATCTCCGACTTCAACTCTTGAGGCCAGAGTCTCAACATAGTGATCAGTTCTGGACCAACGCCACTTTTGATCACCGATTACGGTAGATGATTTATCCTTAATCACGTTACAAGTGAATGATTCTTCAATATCCTCGCACATGTTCCTTGCCAATGCGAAGGTTCCGGTTGTTCCGTACACCGGAATTGGTTCGCACCGCACGTAGTGACGAATAGCATTATAAACCACAGGAAGTTCCAACCAATGGTCTGCGTGTTCATGACTGAGTACTATTGCAGTTAGCTCCGACAAGCATATATGATCTTGCAGGTTAGCTAAGGTCCCGGGTCCCGCATCCAACCAAACATTTGCTTGGGGGCTTTGTACCAGAAAGCCTGTACAAGCTCCACCTGCGCTGGCGTAACTTCCGCTACATCCAAGAACGGTAACTTTGAGTGCGGGGGTGTTCACGATCTTTAACTCCAGTTGTGGGGTATCGCTTTTTCTAACTCAGGGCCGAATAACTTTTGGCCTTGCTCTGCAAACCAAGATACATCCCCTGAGGAGATAAATGTTCTGTTTCCTTGATTTATATTTGTGGTTTCAAGATCTTTTGCTTTCAAAGATTTTGCAACTGCAAACGCTGTTTCGTCCGCTGATGACACCAAGACAACGCCCTCGCCCACAGACTCTCCTATCGCACGTGCCAAATAAGGGTAGTGAGTGCATCCGAGCAGTAATGCGTCAACATCAGCTTGAATAACTGGCGCTAGGAGTCGATCTGCAAGAATTCGTACTTGCTCTCCTTCGAATTCTCCGCGTTCAACAAACTCTACGAAGCCCGGACAGGCTACGCTGACAAGTTCTATATTCTCAGGACTGATACCTTTGATTGCGTTGTCATACGCTTGACTATTTATAGTTCCAACCGTGCCAATCACACCTATCTTTTTTGTAGATGATACTTCAGCAACTGCCTGAGCCCCTGGCGTGATAACACCCACTATGGGGATTTCTGTAGAGTTTCGTAGATCACCCTCCGCTGCCGCTGATGCCGTGTTGCACGCTATCACGATCATTTTCACATCATGTTCTGCGATTAGATAATCAGATATTTGTTGTGAGTAAGATTTTACCTCTTCTAGAGGTTGAGGACCGTATGGGTATCTTGAAGTGTCGCCGTAGTAAACTATATCCTCAGATGGCAACAAGTCTATTATCGCTCTAGCGACAGTAAGCCCGCCGAAACCCGAATCAAAGATTCCTATTGGCTGGTTACTTGGCATCTATCTAATCGTAGAGGCATTTTAGAAATTATTTAGAAATTGGCTAGCAGATCCTGATTTTCTAGAAGTAAATTATCGACTCAATAGAGTTGGCGACATTGTCTAAGTCGCCGGACCATGCTCCAGTAGAGAGATATTTCCACCCTCCATCGCAAACAATAAACACAACAACTCCTGTTTCTACCTTCTCGGCAACCCTGATTGCCCCCGCCAGAGCAGCCCCTGAAGAAATACCAGAAAAGATTCCGCATTCGCTTGCTAATTGCCTTGTGTAATAAATTGATTCTTGCGGCCGGACTATTCTTTTACCATTGAGTACCTCTAACCCTTTCCAATTTTCAAAGACTGGCGGGATGAAACCATCTTCTAAGCTTCTAAGCCCCTGAACTGCTTCTCCGGAAGGCGGTTCGACTGCAAGGATTTGTATGTCTTTCTTTCGTTCCCGCAAGAAGGTCCCCACACCCATGAGTGTTCCGGAAGTTCCCAACCCTGCTACAAAGTGAGTTATATCTGGAACATCATCCAAGATTTCCGGACCCGTCGTTTCATAGTGCACTTGAGGGTTTGACTCGTTGCCATATTGGTACAGGAATACCCAGTCGGGGTTTTGTATTGCAAGTTCTTGGGCAAGTTTCACCGCGCCATTGGACCCCAATTCACCAGGAGAAGGGATAGTCTCTGCGCCCCAAACCTCCAGCAGTTGTTTCCTTTCAATCGAAACATTCTGAGGCAAAACAATTTTGAGTTGATAGTTACGCATGGACGCAATCATCGCAAGCGCAATACCAGTATTCCCTGATGATGGCTCAATTAAGGTAGATCCAGGTTTAAGTAACCCCTGTTTTTCAGCTTGCAACACCATTGATTTAGCAATCCGGTCTTTAACTGATCCTGCAGGGTTTTGGTTCTCTAGCTTTGCGTAGATTTTGACATCGGGATTTGGGCTAAGTTTTGAAACATCTACTACTGGCGTGTTCCCAATAAGGTCAAGGATCGATTTATGAACTGCCATACCTAATTATGTCGTCTTTTTGGGAATTCAACACTGCGACATTGGTCTCAGGAACTTACGAAACTAATTTCTTCTTCGGTTATTTCCTCATTTCTGATTCGGAAACTCCTTATTACGGGCTCACTTTCTTGTAACGAAACGATTATGTAATGCCAGGTTCCCAATGGGTCAAAATCTGTTGCATCCCTGACATCTGTAGGAGATGGATACGCAGCGGTATGTGTATGACTATGCATTACTCCAATGATTTGCCTCTCTTCGGCATCAGCAATGCCTTCAACTTTCATCATTTCCAATGGGTTCAATTGATAGATTATCTCTGATTTTGCAACATTTTCCATCGGGTAAAAACAGGCAATAGTACTTGAACCGATGTTTGCAGAAAAGAGTCCACACGCTTCATTCGGCAATTCATGGATCGCATGTTTGATTATTTGGTTTTTGATGTCTTCGTTTAGAACGAGCATTCTTATATTCTACAGCAAACTTTTGTATGAGATATGGTGAGCAAATAACGCCCTTCCCAACGTAAACCCAGTATTGACGCTAGCCTCAGGTCATCATGAGTAATTCAGGGAAACGAATTGTTGCAACGAATCGTCAGGCGAAGAGAGAGTTTGAGATTTTTGAAACGATAGAAGCTGGCATGGTTTTACAGGGAAGTGAAGTTAAATCCCTACGCAGTAGCCAAGCTCAACTAGCAGAGGCCTTTTGCAGAATACATGACGGTGAGATATGGCTGAATTCTTGCCACATTAGCAAGTATGACCATTCAAGTGCTGTCTTTTCTCACGAACCAGACCGGCCAAAGAAACTTCTTTTACACAAGAGGGAAATCTACAAGTTGCAGGCTCAAGTTGACCAAAAGGGCCTCACCTTGATTCCGCTTTCAATGTACTTTAGGAATGGGAAGGCAAAAGTAGAATTGGCTTTGGCTAGACGAAAAAATCTTTTTGATAAGCGTCGCCAATTAGCTCAACGCGAAGCAGATCGCGAGGCTCAACGAGCTATATCGCAACGGATGAAACAGGGCTCTAATGATTAGCTGCTGAAATACCAGCTATGTAGCCAAAGGTCATTGCCGGCCCGATTGTTCCTCCAGCTCCACCGTAAACCATTCCTGTTGGTGCAGCCATTGCATTCCCTGCGGCATAAAGGCCGTTTATGACTCCTCCATTGAGCGAGAGCACCCGACAATTAGCATCTGTTTTAGGACCCCCATTAGTTCCAAGGGCCCCACCTTCGACCTTGATGGCATAATATGGCGAGGTTGTAAGAGCTTGGAGTGTTGCCTTGACCCCTTCTTGTGACTGATCGCCATTGAAAGTGTCGTAAGCGCTTTCCCCTCGTTTGAAGTCAGGGTCTTCCCCTTTTGATGCGAATTTATTGAAACGCTCAAAAGTAGCCTTTAAGATTTCCGGTTCAACACTTATTAAGTTTGCCAGTTCTCCAATTGTTTCCGATTGGATCATCCAGTCAGGGGCATTATCGCCTGCAGGGCAGCCTGCTACGTCATATAAAGTTTTATGCTTGTGATCAAAAATAAGCCAGCATGGATTATTAGGGTATTCAAATTTCTGAGGGTCAAACGCATGGAAAACCCCACCCATCGCGTTGTAGTTACCTGCTTCGTTAGTAAATCGTTTACCTTCTCGATTAACCATAAACGAATGTGGTCGAGTTCGCTCTAAAAGTATGAGGCGAGATGACTCATGCCCATATTGCATTTCTCCTGGAACTTTGACTACTGGAACCCACCACGCATTTCGCATGTTCCCTAGTTTTGCCCCAACATTCATGGCCATCTGCAGACCATCTCCAGTATTTTCAGGCGAACCTGCAGGGGCATTCATTGGGCCTCTTAGGAATGCTCTAACCAGTTCGCTATTCCATTCGAACCCACCTGTAGCTATGATGACGCCTTTGAGAGCTTGTATCTCGACATATTCTCCATCTTTTTCAACTTGAACACCCTTGACATCCTCACCGTCTGTAAGGAGTTCTATTGCAGGAGTATTGACTTCGGGTTCAATTCCTAAGTCCAAAAGTGCTCGGAGTAACCCGCCTACAAGAGCTAATCCCATCCCTACTTGCCCCTTTTGGATTCGCTCTCCTATAAGTTTGCGGCCAAGGGTTGCCGTCGCTCCACCTAATGGTGTTTCGGTTAGCATGACTGGATTACCCTTTTCTCGACCTCGAATTCGTGAAGCCCAATCCCCAAGTTCATGCAGTGAAAATAAATTGTTATCAACTGACCTACCTCCGCCGGGTAAGCCACCAGGGTGCTCGGGGTGATAGTCGGGATACTTATGAATTAAGTGGAATGAGCATGGGGTAACATCTTCGATCCATTTGAGCATTTTTGGACCGGTGTCAACAAATGTTGCAGCCATATCGGAATCTATTTGACCCAACGAAAGTGACTCAAGGTACGATAATGCTTTCTCTCGGGAGTCTTTAACACCCGATCCCTCTTGTAAATGGTTGTTTGGAATCCAAATGATTCCGCCACTCATCGCGGTAGTTCCGCCTAAAAGTTCAGATTTCTCAAAAATACGCACAGTGGCGCCCTCATGGGCAGCTGCTAGACCAGCAGTTAGACCGGCTGCTCCTGTACCCAAAACGATAACATCACATTGCTCAGTCAAGTTTTTCCTCCTTTGTTATTGTGTCACAATTACCCGCTATCGTGATAATTTGATGGGTTTCGCATGGGGCCTTTCTAAATAGCTATTTGACAAGGGGCTGATCGGTTTCGACGTGGCGGTTGTTTCGTCGGATCGTGCGACCGGAGTTGCTCAGACTCCAAAACGGGGCA
>MDSY01131161.1_pt1 | contig 11851 bp, 8 predicted proteins | sample 811131 | NCBI WGS metagenome assembly MDSY01 (sample SAMN05326643, study PRJNA326480) | marine metagenome | isolation source: seawater | place: Atlantic Ocean: South West | collected 2010
CATAAAAGGTGCATTTATAAAAGATGCTTCATTTAGTGATATGAATTGGGATGACGATGGAACAGCAAACACTATCGACATGACAATTGGAATGGATTACTGCGTGTTAAATTTCTAAAAATAAAATTACATATAATTAAGAATAGCTTGGCTTCGGTCAAGCTTTTTTTTATATTATATATGTATACACGAAATTAAGTTATAACAAAATAAAAGATATGAGCGATTTTAAATTCCCAACAGAACAAGTTGATTTACCCTCTAATGGATTAGTATATCCTGCTGACAACCCATTATCTTCTGGTAAAGTAGAAATGAAATATATGACTGCTAAAGAAGAAGATATTTTGACAAACCAATCTTACATAGAAAGAGGAACAGTAATGGATAAACTATTACAATCTTTAATAATTGATAAAAGTATTAATTATAAGGATATTATAGTAGGAGATAAAAATGCAATGCTAGTAGCAGCAAGAGTTTTAGGGTATGGATCAGATTACCAATTTGAATATAGAGGTGAACAAGAATCAGTAGATTTATCATTATTAGAAAATAGAATTTTTGAGGGAGATAATTTAGTTAAACAAAACGCAAATGAGTTTAGTTATGAATTACCTAGAACTAAACAAAAAATAACTTATAAAATTTTAACAGGTAGAGATGAAGAAAAAATAGAAGCAGAATTAAACGGTTTTAGAAAAATCAATAAAAATGCAATCCCAGAATTATCAACACGTCTAAAATACATGATAACATCTGTAGGAGATGATCCTGATAAAAAATCTATTAGGGAGTTTGTTGATAATTATTTATTAGCATCTGACTCTCGAGCCTTTAGAAGCCATGTTAAAAACACACAACCAGACGTAGATCTGACTTTTTTTCCCCAAGGATCAAACATATCAGTTGAAATCCCCATTGGAATTAAGTTTTTTTGGCCTGACATCTAAAGATGCACCTGAATTACGTTTAGGTATTTTCAATCATATACATGAGATAATATTTTATGGTAAAGGTGGTTATGATTATGAAACCATCTATAATATGCCTATATGGTTAAGGACTTTTACTTGGACTAAGATAAATGATCATTATGAAAAAGAAAATGAAAATAGAAAAAAATCAAGTAATCCAAATACTACCAATGATATGAATAGAGTAAAAGAAATTCTTCAAAAGGCTAAATCTCAAAATCCAAAAACCCCACCCCAAAATAAACAATTAAAGAATTTTTCTAAACCTCCATCTTTTCCTACATCTAAATTAAAGGTACCAAAAAAGTAATTTCTTAATATTTATAATAAAATTATCTAATGGCTCTTACTCCTAATCAAATAAAACAAATGAAAGCAGACCTCCAAGAGGTCAATAAGCTATATGCAAAATTAGGAAAAACTAAAATAGACATAAACTTTAGTAAAGATAAGTTAAATCTTACTGACGTTAAACTTCTTTCCGAATATTTAAAAGAAGCAAAGGTAGCAGCTATAGATTTAGAAGATGGATTTGGGGGTATAGAAGAATCTATTAAAAATATAGTTAGAGAATGGAAACCAGGTTTTGCTGATCCTGTTAAGGAGGCAACTAAATCCATGGGTAAATTAAGAGGTTTAGCTCAAAAACTTTCTGATGATGTAAATAGAATTACAAGACTTTCTGAAAAACAATTAGAAACAATTGAAAAACAGGCTAAAGCTGAAGAAGCAAGGTTAAATGCCCTTATAAGAGAATTAGAAGCTAAGAAATCATTAAGTGGTGAAGAACAAACAATATTAAATAATTTAAAAAAAGGTGAAAAGGTACAAGATGATATACTAAAGAAAGTTGCGTTAAGAAGAGAAGAAGAAGCTAAAATTACTGAATTAACTGGTATGACTGGTAAAGCTCTAAAAGGAGCTTCAGGTATTCTTAAAAAAATAGGTATTAATATTGGGTCAGAAACATTTGATAAATTAAGTCAAGGGGCTAGAGATTATGCTGAAGAACTTAAAAATGCTAATAAAGATCTCCCCAAGGATCTACAGTTAGACGAAGCTCAAATTCAAGCTAAGGTAATGGGTGACACCCTTGAAAAATCAGCTGTAGCATTTAAAAAAGAAATACTTCTTGCTTTAGATGTAGCTATATTTAATACCTTAAAAAAAGGCATTAAAGAATTTGGAGAAGGTAGAGCAGGGTTATCAAAAACTTTTGGATTAGGTAGGGATGATGCAAATAATATAGCTGATGGTATGTTTAGAGCTGCTAGAGCAGCTGGCAACTCAAATGTTTCAATGAGAGATAATATCAAATCTCTTCAAGAATTTAATAGTCTTATAGGAGGTTCAATTAGACTATCTGAGGATCAACTAACAATGCAGTCCTTACTTTCTGATGAGTTAGGATTAACATCTAAACAAGCAGGTAATTTTATTAAAATGTCACTAGCGAGTGGCAAGAATGCAAAAGACCTTACTAATGAGTTAAGAGGACAGATAAAAATTCTTAACATAAGAGAAGGAGGATTAGTTAATGAACAAGCAGTATTTGCCAAGATAGGTGATGCATCAGCATTAACTAAAATGAATTTAAAGGCTCAAGGAATAAGCTTAGCTGATGCAGCATTTCAAGCTCAAAAGATGGGTATGGAATTAGGTGATATGGAAGGTACTAAATCATCCTTACTTGATTTTGAATCTTCTATTCAAAATGAAATGAAAGCTGAGTTGTTAATGGGTAGACAGTTAAATTTAGAAGACGCTAGAAGAGCAGCTTTAATGAATGATGAAGTTGGTTTAATGAAAGCTATTTCAAGAGAAATGGGTACAGCAAAAGAATTCGGTGAAATGAATTATAAAGCACAAGAAGCTTTTGCACAAACATTAGGTAAATCCAGAGAAGAAGTAGCTAAAATATTAGAAACTAATGAATTATTAACAGGTGAGGCAAAGTCTCTAACCCAAGCTTCAGAAATGTATAATGAAGCCATAAAAGATGGTAAAATTACTGATGAAGAAAGAAGAGCAATAGGTAAAGATGCATTAATAGACCAATTATCAGCTCAAGCAAACGCTGACAGATTTGCTAAATCTATGGAAAGATTAAGAGATCAATTAACTCCTATAATAACTAAATTTTCAGATTTACTTGATAAATTACTTGATGGAGTTGAATATATATCAGAATTTGAATTTGCTTTAACATCTATAGGTAAATTAATGGCAGGAATAGCAGGTATAAGAATATGGGCAAGATTAAAAGCAGGTATTGGTATAATTACAAAAGCATTAGGTGGTATAAAATCTTTAGTTAAACAAGTAGATAAAGTAAGTCCTGGAGGAAGTACTAAAGAAATTTCAAAACAAGCAACTAAATCTGGAGGTGGTGGTGTTATGGGATTTTTAAAAGGTGTGGGTGGTAATATAATGGATAAAGCATCATCTGCATATTCAGGAGCAAAAGGTTTGGTTGGTAAAGGTATAAATTTCGTTAAAGGAAAAATTCCTGATTTATCAAAATTAACAAAATTCTTTAGTGGTTCTAATTTACTTAAAACTTTAGGAAAATTTGGTAAAAGAATACCGGTAATAGGAGCTTTTTTAGAGGGTATATTTGCTAATAGTGATATTCAATCATCCATAGCATCAGGTGAACCTGATGGTGTAATAAACCAAATGATAGGAAAAAGAGTAATATCAGGTATTGGATCAGTAATAGGAAGTGCTGGGGGAGCAGCTTTAGGAAGTTTTTTAGGACCTATAGGAACTATAGCTGGTGGTATAGGTGGAGATTTTCTTGGTAGATATGTAGGAGGAATATTAGCAGATAATATGTCTAGTATGACTCCACAAGTTGGGGGTTTTGTTAGAAAAAACTTTTATGGAGGAGGAAAAACAGAAATGGCAACAGGAGGATTTGCTACAAATGGTCCTGTAGATGCTATAGTAGGAGAAGCAGGAGGTGAAGCAGTAATACCATTAACTCAATTTTATGCAAAGATAGATGAATTAATTTTTGCGGTAAAACAAGGACAAATTATTCAAATGGATGGGAATAAAGTAGGACAATCAATAGCTCTGGCAACTTCCAACCTAGGCTAATATTTATAATAAAATTAATTTAAAACAATAAAATCATGGCAGAATCAATTTTAAATATGTTTGACGCAAACGGTTCACCTTTAGCAGTACCAGTTTCACCAGCAAATGGTGTTACTCCAGATGCGGTTAGTATTCAAGGTAATTCATTACTTCATAACCAGTATTCAAATATTGGTGATCCTAATTTAACAGAACCAGCTTATAATAATATAGGTAGAGCAGTTACAGGTTACTCATTACCTTCAGTATCACAAGAAGGTCAAAAAGCAAACGCATACCAAGGAGAAACAAACAGGTATAAAAATAACGCTCCAGAAAATAGATCATTCTAAATAAAGCTAGATGCCTTTAATAACATCCACTACAAACTTAAATAAATTAAAGTTTGGGATAGGTAATGCTAGTGATAGGTTTGATAACGGGAATAGTAGTCAACCTTACATTAGGAAAGATATCCCAGGTGTTAATGTGGATAATCCTAATCCAACACCTATTACTGAACTAGACAGTGATGGTCAACCTATATATGGAAATGTAGAACCTTCAAGTTTAGATATATTATTTAGGGGTGGTCTTAATGCTCCTAGAGATGCAGCTACTGACGTAAGTAGATTATCTAAAATGTTTGAAGATAAAAAATCTCCGAATGGTTTAATATTTACAGCTAATCAAAATCTTCTATCACGTACTTCAGTACAAACTGAAGCTACATATGGTGCAGCTTATGGTAGAAATACACCACCGGATTTTATAGAAGGAAAAGGTGGAGGAGCTTTACCAGGTGGTATTTATTTACCTACAAGTACATTAGCTCAAGCTGGTGTTGGGTTTACAGGTACACATTTAAATTTAATGGGGTTAGATCCTACCTCACCTAATGGTATAACAGGTCAAACTAGTGGCTTATCTAATTTATTTGGAGCGACAGGACCAGGATTAGGATTAAGAACTTATTCATCTGTAATGTCTCTTAATAATTTTCCAGGTGATTTTACAGAAAACATAGTTTCAATACCTAACCCAAATCCTAGACCAGAATTAGAAAATTTTAGGGGAGATATAGCTGTTACAGGCGATTTAACTTTTTCTGATATTACAGTTAATAATGTCGCTCCTTCATTTAATAATAGGTTAATAAATATTTACCAATCAAAACAGCAAACAGATGATTATACAGGTCCTGATGTAATTTCATATCAAGGAGGCCCAGGTTCTATTTTAGGTATAGGTGATACTAATATTAGATTTGCTGGTGGTAATTTAGGAGGTTCAACAAGAACAGGAGTAAATAATTCATTAGCTCTTAATGATGGTAATTTCTATTTTTATGGAAAAGATCCAACATACAAATCAAAAGGAACATTATCTCCCTTATATAATAATTTCCAATCCAGGTTAGGATTAACTAGAGCAGCTAAAGATATAAATATATTTGGTGATGTTGTTGATGTAGATAATAATTTATTACAAAATTTAAATAGTTTAAGTTCTACATATACACTAGCAGGATCTCTACCAGGAGATAATAATGAAAACTCAACTTCAACTTCAAGGGGTGTATACTCAGCTAGAGGTAATAATACTAAAGTTTACAATTTTCAACAGATAAAAGATCAAGCTGTTATAGCTGAAGGAAGTAGTGATAATAATACAGATAATTTTAAAGATTTTAGATCTAAATTAATTTTAAAAGGTGGAGAAAGTGGAAATCCTTTACAAGAATCCAATATATTATCAATTTCACCAAGTTACAAATATAAAAGTGGAATTAAAAGGGTAAATTTAGGATCTCCTGGTAGTAAGCAAAATGTATTACGTTATGGGGTTAATGCTAATGAAATGAGAGCATTAGATAAAATAACTGCTTTACCTATGTATGTAAGTTCAGGTCCTAAACGTTTATTAGCTATTAATGATTATGTTAAATTTAGAATAGCAGCAATTGATAATGCCCCGGATGCTAATGGAGAAGCTGTGTATATGCATTTTAGAGCTTTTATTGATAGTTTTAGTGATACTTATAATTCAACCTGGAATGCAAATTCCTTTTCAGGTAGAGGAGATAAATTATATAGTTACACAGGATATGATAGAAAAATTTCATTAAGTTTTACTTGTTATGCACAGTCAAAAGCAGAACTTATACCAATGTATAAAAAATTAAATTATTTAGCATCAACAATGACACCAGATTACAATACAGCTGGGTTTATGCGAGGAAATTTAGTACGTTTAACGTTAGGAGGATATTTATATGAGCAACCTGGATTTATATCTTCAATGACTTATGAAGTACCTCAACAATCAAATTGGGAAATTTCGATTAATGAGGATGGTGGGTCAGACCAATCAGTAAAAGAATTACCATTTATGATAAAAGTAACAGGAATGAGCTTTACACCAATACAAGACTTTTTACCACAGAAAATCAAACCTTCTGCTGCTAATGGTTTAGATGATGGAAAAATGATTGATGAAAGATATATAGCATTAACTAATGGTATTAGTACCAATTATAGAGATACATACAGAGAATATGAACAAACTAATACAGTAGAACCAGTTCAAAGTGTGTCGGAATTAGAACCATTACCAGTAAGTACAGGAACTTCAGTAGGAGGACCAGTTTCACCAGCTGTAAATATCCCACCGCCTTCAAATCAACCAATTCCTAATGATCCCCCAGGTACTGGTACAGCTATAGATCCAGGATTTGAACCTGCTAACACATTTACAGGATAAAATATGAATAGATACCAAAAAATAAAAAAACTAAGAAACGAGAACCAATTTGTTGGTACTATAGGTGATCAGTATTATAGAACTAATTATTATCCTCAAATCCCTCCATCAGAAACAGACATTTATGTTGAAACTGAATTTGGTGATAGGTTAGATTTATTAGCAAATCGATTTTATGGAGATGTAACTTTATATTGGATAATAGCTACAGCTAATCCTAATGCTTTAAGTTTAGGTTCTTTATATCCTCCAGTGGGTGCTCAATTAAGAATTCCCATTAACATAAATGCAATAGTATCAAATTATAACCAATTAAATGCTTTATAAATATGAGCGACAGCGGAAACATATTTGGTAAGCCTTTTAGGTCCTGGGTTACTAAACAAATTGAAACAAGACAAGAGTCTTTAGGTTACAAAGATTATGATATTGATGATTTAAAATATCAAAATACAAAAACTCCATGGGTTAGATTAGCTAGTACTGTTGATATAAATCAATTTTTAACAGATGGTACAACAGAATCCAGAATCTATCAACAATTACTTAAAAATGGATTAAAACCAGAAAATTTTAGGGGAGATATAGCAGCTAAAAATTTTATATTACAAGGAGGTGCTATATCTCTTGGACAAGAAAATGAATTAAAAACAAACTCAGGCTTAAATACTACAAATGAATATTACAATGGAGCCTATGGTTGGGGAGGTTTAGATGAAAGAGGATATGTACCAATGCCTGGTATCGTAGATGCTAGTATAATATATAAAAGTGATGGTGCATTTGCTGAAGGTACAATTAATATGAAGTGTTTTAGTAGATCACAATTAATTTTAATGGATGTATTATATATGAGACCTGGTGTTAATTTACTTTTAGAATTTGGATGGAGTACATATCTAGACAATGAGGGTAACTTACAAACTTATGATACTTTTTTATCCGATGCTTTAGATTTTACTTTAAATAAAGCAGGTATTGAGGTTGATGAAGATGAAAATGATTGTGCTATTAAAGATGGATCACCACAAGCTACTATATTAGGTTTAATTGAAAAAGAACGAAAGACAAGAAATGGAAATTATGAAGCTATGTTTGGGATGATTACTAATTTTAATTGGACATTCAACCCAGATGATGGAAGTTATACTTGTCAAGCAAAAATAATAGGTCATGGTGACGTTATTCAAGGTTTAGCTGTTAATACAAGTGAACCAATTGCGGAAATAACTGCAACTGCTGGTTTTGGGTTTGGTGTTGGTATTGGTATGGGATTTTTACCACCTAATACAAATGAAGAAACTCCCAAAACAGATAGGGATATACCTTTAGATGGTAATTTTGGAAGTAATAAATTATCTACAATATTAATAAGTTATTATAGAAAATTTAAAAATGCCAATTTAAAAGAGTTAGAAGAAGATAAGAGTAAGAGATTATTCACTGATGGTATGGACAGCTCTTTGGACGCCGGACTTGATGATATGGGGTTTAAAAATTATTTTAGATATAATAAAGGTTACCTAAAATATGCACACCAAGATTTTTTACTACCAAATTTTGCAACTATAGAAGAACCAAATAATGGTAAATTGATTATAAAAAAAGGAGTTTTAGGTTTATTTGGTACTCAATCTCAATATGAAGGTGGTGAATTTAATGATGGTAATGGAGACAGTATTGAGGTATATATCAAATTTTCAGTATTATTAGCTATATTACAACACAATTTTCTTTTATATGATAAAGATGGAAAACCTTATTTTTACTTTAATATGAAATTCCAAAATTTAAAAGATGATGCTAATTACATAGCTAACTACCCAGGACAATTTTCAGCAATTCCTTATGAATGTATAGTTCCATATCAGAGTATTATTCCTTCTGCAGGTGATTTTACAGTAAAAAATACTTTATTGAATAGAGTAGCTACAAATGCTAGCCCAGATTTTTTATCAGACCAAGGATATGCTGGGAAGTTATCAGAAGTTTTACTTAATATAAGTATGTTAGTTAATTTAGCAGGATCACCAGCCATGCAAAATAAGGAGGGTAAAATTAGCATCTCAAGTTTTTTAAATGCAGTATTAGATAAAATAAATACTACAAGAGGAGGTATTAATAATTTTAAAATAGTAACAGATTCAGCATCATCAACCATAAAAATTCTTGATAATACTCCAATTAGATGGAAAACAAAATTTCCTCCAAATTCAGATGGAACTGAATTATGTGTGTTTAATACTTTTGGAGTTAAAAATAAAATAGGAGGAAGTATAGTAAAAAGTATAGATATACAATCTTCAATTAGTAAAGATATGGCTGATGTAATTGCTACTAATGTAGGAGGAGGTTCAAATGGTTATAATGTTAATGGAACAGGTTTAAATAAATGGAGTGAAGGAATTACAGATAGAATATTCCCTGATCTATCAGATGCACCTGGAGAAAAAGAACCTGATACTAAACTAAAAACACAATATAATGAAAATATTTTATGTATAGGTAAAGTAAGTAGTAGATTTTTAAATCAATATGAAAATTTTATTTTTGATAAAAACATTTCTAAGGATTTAAAAGTTGCTAATGATTCTTATGTAAGCTTGCTAAGTGGAATTATGACATCAAATAATTTTATAAATACACCATATTTTTTACCATTTTCTTATAGAATGGATTTAGAAGGAATATCAGGTATTAGATTATATGAACGTTTTGATTTAGATAATAATGTATTACCTACTACTTATGATAATGAATCATTAGAAATGCAAATATCATCTTGTGATCACACAGTTAGTAGTACAACTTGGTTAACAAAAATTGTAGCCATACCCCAACCATCAACTCAAGATGCAGATTTTGAAGAAGCAGGAGAACTAGACAATTTTCTTTCATTTGATAATACTGCTTTTAAAGAAATAAAAGGATTAACACTAGAGGATACAGATTTATTTACTATTACTTCACAATATCCTATTCTTCAAATTTTTAAAGATGAAGTAACTGAAAAAAGACAAGTTTATCTACATCATACTGTAAGTAGTCAAAATATAGAAAATGTGCTCTTTGATTGGAGTAGTAGAACAGACACTGTATCAACTCAATATATAACAAATAATCTTGGAGAGTCAGAACAAGTATTTCCAGATGAGAATTGGGCTAATCAATTAGGTATTAGTGGGAATCTTTTTAAAGCCGCTGGATTACAATACCAAAATTTAAATAAAACAGCTTTGGGAATAGAATTATGTTCTTATGGTAAGGTAACAAAAGAAGGTGACAAATATTTCACTACTTATGGTAATGAAATACCAGCAAGTGATGTAGCCCAACCTGTAAATAGATTTGGTAAACCAACAACCTATAGAGGTTGCCAATATTTTGAAAAATACAATAACACCCAGATTAATAACGTAAAATCAATTATGCAAGGTTGGATAAGTAAATATGATATTAAATTTGCATATAGTTATTTTGAATTATTTCCTCCAAGTTCTGGTGTATCTTTTAAAGCTTTAAGTGGGGAAAAAGGTGTATTCACACATAATTCTGTTAGAACAGATAAAGAAGATGTTTACCCACAAAAGGAATTAATAGATATGTTAAAATCTATTTCTACTGAATTAAGTGATGAAGATAAAGTACTATCATATAATGATCTCTACCAAGGTTTTGGTGAAGCAATGACAGATGCTAGTGCATTAACAAAATGTAAAAGAGATGTTTATCAACAAATAATTAAAGATGCTTTAGGGACAGAAAAAGCAAAAAATTATCGTGGGGCAATACCAAAATTAAAAGTAGCAGAACCTGATCCTATATTTGCTGCTGCCCCTGTAGGTAGTAGATATACTAGAGAATGTACCGCATTTTTTACAGTAGAAAAGAATGTATATCAAGGAACTATAGTTAATGTTGATTTTACATATAGTGGTGATTATTCCACTTCTACAGGAAATTCCGATTTTAATATTACTACTATTAACGGCCAAGCTCAATAAATTATGTATGCACCAAAAAATAGAATAAAAGAAAATTTATATACCTCGGGAAATGAGTATGTACTAAAATCAAATAGATCAAATTACTCTGGATTTTATCATAGTTTATGGAATGGAAAAATATTTACAGGTAAAACCTCAAATGATTCTAATGTTAGAGAATTAGTATCTGAAGTACCATCAGGAATAATTCCAGTTCCACCTGAATTATCAACAGCAAATAGGATAGCATTATTTTTAAATGATCCTGATCCAATAGTAAATAAAAACGAATGGAACCAAAGAGATGTACAGAGGTTTCTTTCATTAAATGGTAAAGACACTCAAGATGATAATCCAAGACAAATGCCAAAAACATTCTACCCTAAACCTACTGAGGATGATTATAAATTAGGTGTTTTTACAAGATATTTTGTAGTAAAAGTTAATGAATTACAATACACTGAAATATCAGAAAAACAATATGGAGAAATAACTTCAAGATCTAATAGAATAGTGTGGGAATTATTTACTTCTTTTAAATTTCAATGGACTATAGATGGGGTAGAAAGTAATGTATTTGATACTAATAGAGATCAAGTATTAATTATGCAAAAATCAATTGAAAGAGTAGGTTTAGCTGAGTTTTTGAGAAATAATTATTTACAATTTTATAGATCTAAAAATATAAATGATCAATATACAAATGGGGATGATTATACTTTACCTAATGGGTTAAATTACCAAGGTTTATACCACATAATGCCTAATGGAATAGCAATGACTGGAAGATTCCATGGTGAAGCAAAAGATATTCTTCTTACTCCACTTTCAAATTAAATTTGGATCACCAATAAATTAATCGTATATTGAACCAAAATAAGAGTTATGTTTTGGTTAGTTGAAGATGACAAGCAGTTAGAGGTATTTAAAAATTATGTTAGAGAGGAAGCATTTGTTGAAATAATTCCATATTCTAATGTAGAGCATCCCACAAAAGGTGGCATATGTGCTGTTTATATTCGTCCGTTAAATGCCGCAAAG
>MDSY01064488.1_pt1 | contig 11850 bp, 11 predicted proteins | sample 811131 | NCBI WGS metagenome assembly MDSY01 (sample SAMN05326643, study PRJNA326480) | marine metagenome | isolation source: seawater | place: Atlantic Ocean: South West | collected 2010
CAATAAAGCAAAAATTGTAATGATTGATTGTGATACCTACTCGGCGGCTAATGAGGCTCTCAAGTTTTGCCGTTCAATCGTACAGCAAGGAACGATATTTATTCTTGATGATTACTTTTATTACCGAGGTAATAAGGATAATGGCGAGATGTTGGCTTTTGCTCAATTTGTTGAGCAAACTGGTATTGAAGTAAGAGAGCTTTGTACTTACGGGATGGGTAGTATTGTATACATAGTCAGTAGTTTAGGTTCTTATGACGAGAGCCTTTGGGTTCAACTTCCGAATAAGGAGAAATAGCATGTCTAAATATTTTTTAGCGGGTCCTTATTTACCCGTTCATAGTGATAATTTAATGAGCTCCGAGGGCTCAGTATCTGATGCTAGAGAAAGGTTCTTAGCTACTCGGTTTCCAAATGTTGAGTTTTTACTAAAGTTCAGATATGAATGGATGAACGAATATTTGAAATCAGATTCGGTAATCATTGAAGTAGGTGCAGGAGCTGGGTTTTCGCCTCTATATCTGGATGAAAAACCGATCCTTACCGATGCGGCACATAATCCTTGGATTGAGAAGTATATAGACGCAACTAATATGGATCTAGAAGATGATTCGGTGGATGTGATTATCGCCTCTCATAATATCCATCACTTCTTTAGTCCGTTTAAATTTTTTAAAGAGTGTGAAAGAGTGCTAAAAAAAGATGGATTAATATTAATTCAAGAGATTAACACCTCTTTGATGATGAGGATATTGTTGAGAATGATGCGACATGAAGGTTGGTCATACAATGTAGATGTCTTTAATCCAGATGAAATCGTTAACGATGAGAATGATCTTTGGTCTGCAAATTGTGCTGTCCCTGAGATGTTGTTTAGTGATCAGAATCGCTTTGAAGAGGTTTTCTCGTCGTTTAAAGTTACAAAAAATGAGCCATGTGAGTGCTTTATCTTCCCATTATCTGGTGGAGTTATATCAAAAACGAAGATACCTCGACTTCCAGTAAATTTTCTTAAATTTGTTTTATTAATTGATAAAGTTCTAGTTGGTCTCTTGCCGAGTGTTTTTGCGCTTGGTAGAAGAGTAGTCTTACAGAGAAATGGATAAATAAATGGAGCTATCACTTGTTATCCCATGCTACAACGAGGAAAAAAATTTACCCGCTCTTATAAACCGATGCGCGCCTTTATCCCAATTTGAGCATATCGAGGTTCTTTTTGTTAATAATGGATCATTAGATGGTAGTGCCGAGGTTTTCTCGGATTTATTGGCACCTTATTCTAATTTTCATTGTATTTCTATCGAGACCAATAAAGGTTATGGTAATGGGATATTGGTAGGACTAAGGCATGCTAAAGGTCGAATCTTGTCATGGACCCATGCGGATATGCAATGTGATCCGCTAGATGCATTGATTGGATATAAGTATTTCGACGGTCGAGATGATAATGTATTCGTAAAAGGTTTAAGATATGGACGTCCCGTTGCAGATGTTTTCTTTTCATTTTGTATGGGCATATTTGAAACGATGTTACTCCGCACTAAGTTATGGGATATTAATGCTCAACCTACTATGTTTAGTAGGTCGTTGTTCGAGTCCCTCAATCAGCCCCCTACAGATTTTTCGCTAGATTTGTTTGTCTATTATCAGGCGAAATTAAATGGTGCTAAAGTGTATAAATTTCCTGTTCAATTTGGTGAGAGGGCATTTGGATCATCTAGTTGGAATGTAGATTGGAGATCAAAGTGGAAATTTATCAAGAGAACTATTACTTTTAGTCTTAAATTAAGAAAGCGCGTTTAAATATGGAACTAATTCGTCACCGTCGTAATTCTATAGAAGAGCTTGACGCAACCGACGCCGAATATGGAATAGAAGTGGATATTCGAAGTCATGGTGATAATCTGATTATTCATCATGACCCACTTCGTTCTGGAATTTTGTTTATGGATTGGTTGGAATTCTATAGGCACGGCACATTAATTCTGAATGTTAAAGAAGAGGGACTTGAAAAGCAGCTAATTAAACTCATGCATGCTAAGGGAATAACAGACTATTTCTTTTTGGATCAATCTTTTCCCTTTTTGGTTAAATGGGCTAAGTTTGGCGAGCGTCGATGTGCCGTGAGAGTTTCTGAGTATGAGTCAGTAGAAACTGCTTTAAGCTTATCGGGGCTAATAACTTGGGTATGGTTGGATTGTTTTACGAAATTTCCTATCGAAACTGCCGAATATAAAGCTTTAAAAGATGCGGGATTCAAGATTTGCTTGGTGTCCCCCGAGCTTCAAGGTAGGAATGCTGAAATTGAAATATTCCAAATGGCCAATTTTATGAAAGAACGTAAGATGAACATGGATGCTGTGTGTACAAAACGCCCAGATTTATGGAAAAAGATTCGGTGGTTAAAATGAAAGTATTAATTCAGAGCCCCTTCTTTTATTTTGGCTTAGCCGTCAAAGTTATAATGATATTTCTTGTGTCACCGACGGCAATGACGGACTTGTATGTGCCATTCTTAGAAAATAGTGTTGCCTCGGGGTCTTTAGATCCTTGGTCAAGCTGGTTAACAAATTCTGGTAGCTTTTTGGCTTTTCCATACGGGTATTCAATGTGGCTCACATTTTTACCCTTCTCCTTGTTCGGTGAGATGCTTGGAATACCTATAGCATATTGCTATTCATTAACTGTGTTAGTTTGTGATTTCGCATTACTCTTCGTCTTAAGTCAAATTCTACCAGGTCGTCAGCGGCTAGTTTTATTTGCATATTGGTTATCACCGGTCGTGGTTCTAGCCTCCTATGGTCTTGGGTTGAACGATGTTATTCCAGCTTTGTATTTGATGCTTGGAATATTGTTTCTAAAACGTGGGCGATTCAAATTTTGTGGTGTTTTTATTGCTTTAGCGATTTCCGCTAAACTAAGTATGCTTGTTGGGTTGCCATTTGTGATTCTCTACCTATACAACAATAAACCATTAAGGAAATTGGCTTACGATTTTGGTATTGGATTTCTTGCTACATTTTTAATTCTTGGAGTACCGTTCTTAGCCTCAAATTCTGCAATGGCTATGCTTTTTAAAAATCCAGAGATGTCAGAGATTCTTGGCCTCTCATTTGAAGTTAGTAAAGGCGCAGCGATTTATTTCTTACCTATACTGTTTGCGTCAATACTTTATTTTGTCTGGAGAGTGAGGCGGTTAAACTTTGATTTGTTCATGGCGATTATTGGAGTTGTATTTCTTTTGATCGTTATCTTAATGCCTACAGCACCAGGCTGGTTCGTCTGGACAATACCATTCTTGGTGTTTTATCAGTCAATTAGTGGCAAAACATCAGTCTTAATTATTGCTGTCTTTTCTAGTTTTTTTGTAGTCAGCACTTTACTGAAGCAAAAGTTTTATATTGCCGATGGGAGTGTTTTGGATCTAAGTATGGCATTAATTGAGATTGACTTTTTAAGGTCAGAGCAGACAATTTCGTTGATTGATACAGGTATTTTTGCGGTCGGTATTGTATTGGCAATACGCATGTGGCGTGAATCAATTACAGATAATGAATTTTTTCGGCAAAGTCGAGAGCCCTTTGTGGTGGGGATTGCTGGTGATTCAGGAGCAGGCAAAGATACTTTTGTGGACGCTCTTTCTGAGCTGTTTGGCTATCATTCAATCGCAACGTTGTCAGGCGATGACTATCACCTTTGGGATCGACATAAACCAATGTGGCAAGTCATGACGCATTTAAATCCTGTGGCAAACGATTTGGAAGGTTTTAGTGGCGACCTCGTTTCTCTTGTCGACGGAAAACAAATCCAGGCCCGATATTACAATCACACCACAGGGAAAATGAGTAAACATGTTAAAACTGACTCTAATGACTTTATCTTCGCGAGCGGTCTCCATGCCCTGTATCTCCCTCAGTTAAGAGATTGTTATAACCTAAAAATATATCTCGATATTGATGAGGATTTACGGCGTCATTTCAAAATTGCACGTGATGTGGGCGTTAGAGGCTATTCGCTGGAGCGAGTGCTTGACTCGCTAGAGGCGAGAGAAGCTGATTCTGATCGTTTTATTCGTCCTCAAAAAAGGTATGCTGATTTGGTATTATCGCTGTGTCCTATCCGTCGTGACACGCTAAACGACTCTAACACTGACGTTAGCCGGCAGTTGAAACTGGTTGTTACGACCCGTAACGGGTTAAGTGAACTGACTCTTAATCGCGTACTAGTAGGTCTTTGTGGATTACACGTCGACGTAATGGTCAGTACAGATGGATCTGAGGTGAACATGACTATTGAGGGTGATACTTCAAAAGAAGATATAGCTATGGCAGCTAATATAATTTGTCCTAATATGTTTCAGTTTTTTGATATCAGCCCCAAATGGCGTGATGGTGTTCTAGGAGTCATGCAGTTGATAGCTGTTTCGCAGATAAACCAAATTCTTACAAAGAGATTTATAAAATGAAGATCTTTAATTCTTCGTGTATGCAACAATTTCCCAATGCCATTTTATTTGATACAGATAATACTCTTTATCCTTATGACCCTGCCCATTTAGTTGCTCATGGAGCTATCGAAAAAAAAGTAGTTGATGCCTTTTCAATTACTTCTGTAGATTTTAACAAAGCATTTCAGCAAGCAAGATCTGATGTCAAGCAACGTCTTGATGGGACGGCAGCGTGTCATAGTAGATTGTTGTATATGCAAAGGATGCTCGAAATAATGGGACTTGGCTCGCAAGTACTAATGGCTCTTGATTTAGAGCAAACTTACTGGCGAACATTTTTAAGTAATGCGGTTCTTTTCGACGGAGTAAAAGAACTTCTTGATGATATCCGTCTGTGGGGTATTCCGTCTGCTATCGTGACAGATCTAACTGCTCAAATACAGTTTAGAAAAATTGTTTATTTTGGTTTAGATCACTATTTTGACCATATAGTTACCAGCGAAGAAGCGGGTTATGATAAACCGCGTAAAGAACCCTTTGCGCTTGCCGTTGAAAAAATGAAGCCTAAAGGCGGTTGTATATGGATGGTAGGTGATAATCCTTTAAATGATATAAAAGGTGCTCGTGAAGCGATAGGTGCAATAACTCTTCAAAAACAGCATAAAGGTATCACTCTTGGCAAGGGTTCTAGTCAGCCCGACGCCTCGTTCAAAGAATTTAATGAGTTAAGACAGCTACTGAAAACATTAAGTGAGAATAGATAATGTCGTTAACATCAGATATTCGCCTCGAAATTGAGCAGATGTGCGAAGAGCTTGGTTCTAACTCAATGTTAGTACAAGGCGCAGGTGGTAATGTGTCTTGGAAGGAGAATGACACTTTGTGGGTCAAGGCTTCAGGTACTTGGTTAGCAAATGCTTTAACAGAAGATATATTCATCGGAGTTAATTTGGAGAATGTCAAGGACAAAATAAGCCAAGGTAAATTTTCTGATACTCCTGTTTTTCAAGCATCCTCTGGCTTACGACCATCCATCGAGACATTACTTCATGCATTGATGCCTCAAAAGATAGTAGTCCATGTCCATTCGGTAGAGGCTTTAGTCGCATTAGTGCGGAGTGATTCAACACAAGCACTGTGTCAAAAAATCAGTGACAGTCTAAATTGGTGTAAAGTCGGTTATCATAAGCCTGGGTCCGAGTTAGCTAGATCTATTGCCCATGAACTGAAGGAATCTTTTGAGACTAATATAGTCTTCATGCAGAATCATGGGATAGTAATTGGTGGTGAGTCTGTCTTTGAGGTTAAAAACCTGCTCAATGAAATTGTGACTAGTCTTCAAGGTAACTTTATTCCTGAGACTAGGAAAACATTACAGCCAAATCCCTTTCCTTTATCTCAGTACTCATTAATTAGCGATCCTTATATTCAGGAACTAGCGTTGGATCCCAGTCTATTGGCTCATGTCAGATGCAACTGGGCTATAAGCCCAGATCATGTGGTTTTTTTAGGTTCAGAGCCCGTTATATATGAAAAGCTACCAGGTATGCACGATTCTGATGCGGCTGAGCTTATATTTATCCCTAATAAAGGTGTTTTTTGCAGGGAATCCTTTAATGCAACAAAACTAGCCCAATTACGGTGCTATTTTGATGTTATGTCTAGATTGCCAGAAGGAAGTAATGTCACTGTATTAAATGATGAAGATATTTCTGATCTGTTGAATTGGGACGCTGAGAAACTGAGGCAAAGTATGGCTATGGATTAGCTATAGCACTAATGCCGAGGAAGATTTTAATATGACCAGTTTTTAAAAGTGATACCAACAACATGATAAAAAAAACGATTGTCTCTGTGCCGGTGGTTCTGAGCTTCTTGAGTATTTTGGTTTATGGCTTCTATGGTGCTATGGATCCAAGTAGCAATAAACTCTTTTCTGATATTTATGCCACGATCTATTTTTTCTTGCCTGTCGTTTTTCTTTTGGGCTATTTATCGGTAGGTCAGAGAACGAGCATTTTAATACTTGATAGTGACATATTTTTAACGAAGTATTTCATTTGGTTTAATTTTTTTGCATTAATCTTTGCTTTTAGTTTTATTTGGGGTTTAAAAAAATCTTTAACAGGGGATCAGTTATTTTATAGTAATTATGGGTTTATCCATTCAATAAAAATTCTTCACTTGCTTAGTGAATTATCATTAGATTCTTATAATATTGAGGCAAAAACTATACTCAGATTTGTTTCATTTGTAGTCTTAACTGTTTTTGTTGTGTTGTATCTGTGCCTCCTCAAAATTAATAGGTATAGTTACATTGGGTTTTGTATTTTTGTATCGATTGTTTTAATTGTTTTTCGTCTGCTCTTGTCTGGCTTGGGAGGAAATGAACTAATTCATGCGCCTTTTAGTGGAGCATATTTGCTTATTTTTGGTGCTTCATTTGGAGTTTCAGACATCGTGCTCCAAGCTGCCTATTTTTTTGGATTCCTAAATTTTGGTTATTTCCTTTTTTATGAGTTGAAGAAAGTTATTTTTTCCACTTTTACTAGTATTTTGTTGGCAATTGCGATTTTAACTTTGCCGGGTTTCCTTTTCCTGGGCACAGTCGTTGAACCAGCACTTTGGTCTGTTATTTGCTACTCGGTAGTACTGATTAAGCTGCAGGAAAAAGAATTTGAAAAACATAATCTTTTAGTTCTATTGATTGTTGTGTTTTCATTTTTCCGAATTTCATCGATATTCGCTCTTTTACCTGTCTTCCTTCACTTGATTGGATGCAAAAGTTTTAAAGGGAACATAAAAGAAAAATCTAAAAAGTGTATTGATATCTTTAGTCCGGTGTTGGTTTTTCTTCCATTTTTTATATTTGCATATTTTACAGGAAGTTCGGCCACTTCAGAGGCAGAGGTTAGTATAAAACGAGTATGGGATATTTTTATTGATGGATCCATGCTCCGCATGTACTTGAATGCAATTTCCCCTGTATGGCTTGCCTGCTATGCCTTACTGCTGGTTATTAATTTTCGTTCTTGGTTCTCTTGGATGAACATATTATTTTTTGGGTTTTTGACTATCGCTTTTTTTTCGCTCAATGAAAGCGTGTGGGGATTCACTAAATATAGGTTAGAGGTATTTATCCCGTTAGTTGTATCCATGATATTTTGTAGCTTAAGGGAATGGATGCCAGTTAGGACGGCAAGCATGCTAATTATTCCATTGGCTAGTCTCCTAATTTTCACTAATGCCAAAGGGCTATATGGATATCCCTCCTCATGCTCAGAAAAAGGGTCATTAAACAACGCGAACATGCATTATGAATTAGATTTTGGATGTAACTATTCAGTTCGAGTGCCCTTTGATTTTTCTGAAGTTATGTCACACTTGAAGTCAGAAGAGGCCTTGGGTTCAACTTATATTCCAGGAGTTTATTATGGAACTTTTATTCATGTTTTAAATAATGCATCATTGAAAGAATATCTCAGTGCTCAAGAAATATGGGATAGACAAGATATGCACAACATGACTGGTAATCGCAGCCGGTTTAGCGCTGATGGGGATTTTGTAAATAAGGATAAGAGCATAGAATACGTGTTACTGGGTTTCACTAAAAATATAAACCAAATTGGTGAATCATTGAAAGAACATGGTTGGGAGTCTATCCATGAATCAGCTGACGAAAATTTTGGTAATAAAATTATGCTTTTTCATAGAGGTAGAGATAAGAAAGAACCGTGAATTTTCATCGTGATCGAATAATGGTCCAGACAACGTAACGACGTAGTTGAATATCAAATTAAATAACAGATAAATAAACCAAATTGATCTAATGATAATCATTTATTACTAGGAGACGTACTTATGTGGGATGTTCAGCTTTTTAAATTAAACTTCGATCAGCGTGAAGTTGATGCAGTTTCTTCTGTCGTTGCCGGAGGGTGGTTGTCTATGGGTGAGCGCACACATATATTTGAAAAGCAATTTAGTGATTTTCTTGGTGATAAGACCAACTGCGCCGCGGTTTCTAACTGCACGGCTGCACTTCACATGTCTTTATTGGCATTTGATGTAGGGGTTGGTGATGAAGTCATTATTCCATCACTAACCTTCGTTGCAGATGTTAATGTAGTCAAGCTGGTAGGCGCAACTCCCGTGCTCGCTGATGCTAATTCCATGTCGGACTGGAATATGTCGCTGGACGCTATTGAGAAAAAAATAACTACACGAACTAAGGCTGTGATAATCGTCCATTATGCAGGATACCCATGTTGTTCCATCGAGGCTATAAGTGAGCTATGTAAAGAGCGTGGAATTGCTTTGATCGAGGATGTAGCGCATGCACCTGGCGCATCAATCAATGGTAAGAGTTGTGGGACTTTCGGTGATATTGGATGTTTCTCTTTTTTTAGTAATAAAAATCTCTCCATTGGAGAAGGTGGTCTTATATGTGCGCGTGATACTGACTTGTTTAAGAAGCTTTGTTTTTTGCGCTCTCACGGTATGACAAGTTTAACTTTGGATCGACATAAAGGGAGATCCATTACATATGATGTTGCGATACCTGGACTAAATTATCGAATGGACGAAATGCGCGCAGCAATTGGCTCTGTGCAACTTAGTAAATTGCTAGAAGGCAACGAGAGACGCAAACTTTTAACGAGTCGGTATAGGGTAAACTTGGCAAATAGCACAGTCAGCATTCCTTTTAATAACGAACCTTCGGGAAGTATTTCTGCATACCATATTCTCCCTGTGCTTTTACCGCGGGAGTCCGATCGAACTCTTGTTATTGGTCGGCTGAAAGAAAAACGTATTCAGTCTAGTCTTCATTACCCACCATTTTGGGACTTTGATGCTTTTAAGGGGCAATTTAAACCTGAAGACACCCCTGTCACATATGAAATTACTAACCGGCAATTGACGCTTCCTCTTTTTCCAACAATGACTATTGCGGAAGTAGATAGTGTTACAAATTCGTTATTAGATGCTCTTTCTTGTAACCTCTAAATTCACTTTATCAAGTCTGTGGATTGCTGAATTTCTTACTAATGATGGCCGTTGATGTTTAAAGCGAATTGATCGTAACTTTTATATAGGAAATTATATGGACTATTTTGAATTGTTGGGCCGAAATGAAAAACTGTTTGATACTGATTTGTTATGCCACAAGGAAATATTGTTAGATGTCGTAAGGAACTCGACATTTTTGGTCGTTGGTGGAGCAGGAACTATCGGACAGGCAGTATGCTTGGAAATCTTTAAGAGAAACCCACTTAAACTCCATGTGGTGGATCTTTCAGAGAATAGTATGGTTGAACTAGTTCGAGAAATAAGAAGCACGATGGGATATATAGCAGGAGAGTTTAAAACTTTTATTATAGATTGCTCCAGTATCGAGTTTGATGCTTTAGTAAAGTTTGAAGGACCCTATGATTATATATTAAACCTTTCAGCTCTGAAGCATCCCCGTAGTGAATCTGATCCATTCACATTGATGCGAATGGTTTCGGTCAATATTTTTAATTCTTTGAAGCTTGCAAAAATTGCAAAGGAACACGATTGCAAAAAGTATTTCTGTGTTTCGACTGATAAGGCAGCAAATCCAGTAAATATGATGGGTGCAAGTAAGCGAATTATGGAAAAATTTCTGATTAGAGAGAGCACGGCAGTTCCTATTTCGATGGCAAGGTTCGCTAATGTCGCCTTTTCTGATGGTTCCTTGTTGGATGGCTTTCATCGGCGATTCAATAAGCGTCAACCATTTTCAGCACCAAATGATATACTTCGTTACTTCATAACTCCTCAAGAATCTGGCGAATTGTGCTTACTTTCAGGAATTCTGGGTGATAGCAGAGAAATATTTTTTCCGAAACCTTCAAAAGAATTACAACTGACCTGCTTTTCAGATATTGCTGAGCGATATTTGCTGAAAATGGGATTTGAACCGTATTTGTGTGATTCAGAGGATGAGGCGAGAAAGGAGATTGGAGCTCTGATCAAAAATAACAAATGGCCCTGCTACTTCTTTAAAAGCGACACCACCGGAGAAAAACCTTTCGAAGAATTCTATACCGAACAAGAGATACCAATATTTGATCGATTTGCAGAAGTGGGAGTTTTGGAAATCCTACCCACTCCCAACAACGATAATTTGAATAATTTTCTACAAGAGATTGAAAAATTGCGAGCTACAGGAGATTGGAGTAGGGTCGATATCATCAACTTATTTAATGACTGTTTGCCAGGATTTAACCATATGGAAAAAGGAAAGTTTCTAAATGATAGGATGTAGTGATGATTAGATTTTTTGATGTAATGTTTTCTCTTCTTGCGCTGATTGTTTTGTCGCCTCTCTTTATCTTCTTTATGCTTGTTTTAAGAATCACAGGGGAAGGGGAAGTTTTCTTTGCGCAAGACCGTGTAGGTAGAAATAGAGAAATGTTTAAACTTTTTAAGTTTGTAACCATGCTTAAGGATAGTCCCAATATTGGTACCGGCACGGTCACGATGAAAAATGATCCCAGGGTATTACCTGTTGGGGCTTTTTTGAGAAAAACAAAAATAAATGAATTACCTCAGTTACTTAATGTCTTATTTGGCCATATGAGTTTGATTGGTCCAAGACCTCAAGCGCCAAGATGTTTCGCCGCTTTCCCAGTTAAGGCGCAACAAATAATTGCTCAGCTTATTCCAGGACTCTCTGGAATAGGCCCTATAATTTTTCGTGGCGAAGAGGATATTCTTGAAGGTCATAGCGGAACTCTGGACTTCTATGACAATGTAATTAGTCCATACAAAGGCGATGTTGAGGCCTGGTTTGTAGGAAACCAAACTTTGGGCGTATATTTTGCTCTAATCCTACTGACCGTCTGGGTAGTATTATTTCCCAAATCAGGTATCGTCTGGAGAATTTTTAAGGACTTGCCGCCGCCCCCAGCTGTTTTGAAGGATGATTTAAGGTATCTATGTTAGTGCTCATACTTTTTTGTAGCAGAGTGCTCTAGACGCTTCAAAGTCGGTTCGATAATTGCTATTAACAACATTTAATGACTCCCTTATACCATATCGTACTTTAAAAAGGGTGATGATAATGAAGAACATCATAAAGCAGATATTACACTTTTTCAGAAGATGCTTAGAGGTGTTAAGCACGCACGCAGTTCCTCAAAAAACTTTAAATACAAAAAATGTCAGTGATATTTACTTCAAAAAGGAAATTGAAGACTGCTTTAATCATTTTGTTAATGAATTCCCAAATGCTGTTCTTCTTCCTGGGTGAGAGCGAGTGCGCAAGCATGCCTTAAAAACAGCGTTTGATAATAATTTTGACGGTGCGAGTTATCTCGAATTCGGAGTCTGGAAAGGTCTTTCAACAAATCAATTCGCAAGAATGTTGAAAACAA